>JAEIGA010014305.1_pt1 | contig 12081 bp, 11 predicted proteins | sample 9270691 | NCBI WGS metagenome assembly JAEIGA01 (sample SAMN17057246, study PRJNA624740) | gut metagenome | biome: biome; isolation source: fecal sample | host: Bos grunniens | place: China: Xizang | collected 2019
GGATTCGAACCCCCGACCTACTGCTTAGAAGGCAGTTGCTCTATCCAACTGAGCTAAAGGCACGGATGGAGCGGGTGATGGGAATCGAACCCACGCGACCAGCTTGGAAGGCTGGGATTCTACCATTGAACTACACCCGCGTGAAGTCCCTTTTTCAAACCGCCCGTATAGTATAGCACACCACGAGCGGTTTGTCAAGGGCTTTTTTAAAAATTTTCGCAGTAAATTTGTAAAACCTTGTTTTTTGGGGCACCAAGATCGGTGCTACCCCTGAACTTGTGACTGCGGAATAGATGCTTGCTTTCTTTTGTGGGGCAATGCTTACGGTATGGAGTACTTAGCCTTCAACTCGTCCAGGCGCTCGGTCCACTGCCTGAGCTCCTTGGCGTTTTTGGGCTTGCATCCTTTGAATTGGACGAACAGCAGGTGCACGCTGGTATACTCCACGTGGGCGTACTGCTCCTCGGTCAGGGTTTCCAGCGCCAGTGCCTCGTTGAAGATGGCGATGCCGCGGTTGACCACGTCCTCGGAAATGCGGGTGTTCGTTTCATGGGGCGTTGCCTGGAAGAAGGTGTAGTAGGGGGTATACATATCGGTGCAGCCAACGCGCTCGTTGTCGAATATGAGTTCCAGATACTGACGCATGAGGGGAGCGGCGTCGCCGTAGTAGTCAGCCATGAACTCGTCCATGAGGGTGTAGTACTCCTCCTCGGTCATGGTGGGGTTCCATACCAGCTTGGTACGCAGGTAGTAACGGAGCTGGTCGAAATCGCCGCCGCGAGAGGGAATACCCTCGGAGAGGATGCCGTTCGCGCCGTTCTCTACGAAGAACTGGAAGTTATCCCACATTACGAAGAGGTTGGGGTCGGGCAGGATGGCATCGCCGCAGTTCCATGCGTACTCGTAGACGTACAGATTATCGGCGTTGCAGATCGCGGCCCATTCCTTGAATTCGGCGGCTACGGGAGCGTTCTTTGCGCAGTTGGGGTCGTTGAAGGCGTGCTGATAGCAGGCATCGTCGAAGCAGAAGTCGATGATGACGTTGTCGGATACCGTAAATCCGTTTTTAGGCACGCCGTGAGTGAACTGGTAGGAGTAGGTAAGGATCTTTACGCCGGGATAGCTGAGGGCGACCTCGTCTGCCAGACGGTTGATGAAGAGGAACCAGGTGGCGTTCTCGGAGCCGTACTGCTCGTTGACGGCCTTGCATTCGGCGCAGGCGCAGGGCTTGCCGCCGTCACCCTGACCCACCTGCACGGCGTTGGTCTCGGGCTTCTTTTCCAGCTTTTTCAGAACAGCGGCCAGCACAGTCTCGTAGGTGCCGTTGTCCGCCGTCAGGCAGGGGACGTTTGCCTCGCTGGTCAGTCCCGCCAGATCGTCAATGGTGTGGTTGGAGTTGGCCTTGATGTCGATGGTGTCGCCCAGCTTGAACTTCTTGACGCCCACGTTGTTCTTGTAAAGAATATGCTCAATGACCTTTTCACCGACAAGGTTGGCGGCCCAGGTACGGCGAGCCTCGAACTGAGGGCTGAATACGTCCTCCAGACCTTCCTCAAGGACGATGGCGCCCACGTCACGCAGGCAAATAAAGTCGGCGGCATAGAAGCGCACGCCCATGTAGTTCTCAAGGAAGTCGTATACGCCGTAGGCAACGCCGCGGCCCGTGGAGGCCGTGATGAACAGGTTGCCGCCGTCAACTACGATGGCGTATCCGTCGTCCTCAATCTTGGCGACAGCTGCGTCCACCTTGGCGTTCTCGCGCACGTTGTTGCCGATGATGATCTCGTGCTCAGCCGACTCGTCCGACGTGATCACGGGAAGAGTTACGCCCGTGACATCTGCCATATATTTCAGGAAGGTGTCGAGGACGGTGATCTGTCCCTCGGGCATATCGGGGGAGCGAACTACGGTGAAATTGGCAACGGGTACGCCGCCGATGGTCATTTTCTCGACGGGCTCGGGCTCAGTTTCAGTTTCAGTCTCGGTTTCACCCTCGGTGGTTCCTTCGGTCTCGGTCTCGGTTTCGACCGTGGTTTCCGATTCGGACTCAACGACGGTGGTCGATTCGGTATTTGCCTCGGTGTCGGCAGGCTTGTTGTTGCCGTCACAGGCCGTGAACAGTAGCAGAGCCGCCAGCAGGCTGGAAAGTGCACGTAATGTCCATGCTTTCATGATGATTCTCCTTTTCTTTTGTTGGGAAAGAGGATAACTGTATACCTATCATAGCATACTTTGGTAAATTTGTAAATGTAAATCCCGCGAAAAATATTTTTTCGTGACATTGCACAATACGAAAACGCGCCACCCATGGTGAAATTTTGGGTGGCGCGTTACTTGAGTTCGCGGATTTAGTCCAGCACCAGCGTGCCGAAATACTCGGGGCGGTGAAAATCGGGCTTCTCGGTGCCGACGGGATTCCACATACCGTAGTGGGGAATCTCGGTCTCGTCGCCACACTTGTAAAAGTTGCCGCGGAAGGCGTAGCCTGCGGTCAGCCTCGTTGCCAGTTCGGACTCGTCCAAATCATACAGCTTGGCGATCATGGCGAGCGGGATGGTCGCGGTCACCGCCCATGCGCCGCCCGAAATCTCGCCCGTGACGGGGAAGATGTCACCACAGAGGTCGAGAATGGGGGTGCGCTCGTGGCGATCGGCCCCGATGTTGGAGAGCAGAGTGCCGCGCGCGTTCATTTCCATGTTGACGTAGCGGTCGCTGTCGCTGTCCCAGATGGCGAAGAACTCCAGACAAGAGTCGGTGTAGACGGGCTGGTTGTATTCGGTGTAGACCGCACGGGGGGCGTTCTCGGCGCAGGTCATGCGCAGGACGAAGGCCTCGCCCTCGACGTAGACGAGCTGCGCCGTGGCGCGGGGGGCATAGCCCGTCAGCCAGCGGTAGCAGTCGATCTCGGCTACGGGCACGGCGTTCCAATCAATGGCGTTGCCCGCATGAAAGCGGGCAACGCGGTAGGTTTTCTGTTCCATTAGTCAAAGTAGCCCTGTCTGTAAAGCAGCTCGGCGATCAGAACGGCACCGCCTGCCGCACCGCGCAGGGTGTTGTGGGACAGACCGACGAACTTGTAGTCGAAGTAGCTGTCCTCGCGCAGACGTCCCACGGTCACGCCCATGCCGCCGTAGATGTCGCGGTCCAGAGCGGCCTGAGGACGGTTGTCTTCCTCAAAGTAGGTGATGAACTGAGCGGGGGCGTGGGGCAGCTCCATCTCCTGGGGCAGGCCCTTGAAGTTGGCCCAAGCCTCAAGGATCTCCTCCTTGGTGGGCTTGTTCTCAAACTTCACGAACACAGCCGCGGTGTGACCGTCGGTGACGGGCACGCGGATGCACTGGGTGGTGATCAGGGGAGCTGCGCCGGTGGTGGGATCGGCCTTGACGATCTCGCCGTTCTCCACACGACCCCAGACGCGCAGGGGCTCCTGCTCGGATTTCTCCTCCTCACCGCCGATGTAGGGGATGACGTTGTCGATCATCTCGGGCCACTCCTTGAAGGTCTTGCCTGCGCCCGAAATTGCCTGATAGGTGGTGGCAACCACAAGGGTGGGCTTATACTTCAGCAGGGGGGTGAGGGCGGGAACGTAGGACTGGATGGAGCAGTTGGGCTTGACGGCGATAAAGCCGCGCTTGGTGCCGAGACGTGCTCTCTGTGCCTCGATCACGGCCAGATGCTCGGGGTTGATCTCCGGCACGACCATGGGAACGTCGGGCGTCCAGCGGTGCGCCGAGTTGTTGGAGACCACGGGGATCTCTGCCTTGGCGTACTTCTCCTCCAGCGCGCGGATCTCGTCCTTCTTCATGTCAACGGCGCAGAACACGAAGGAGCAGAGCTCCTTCATCTTCTCGATGTCTGCTTCTGCATCGAATACGATCATGCTCTTGCAGTGCTCGGGCATGGGGGTCTTCATCTTCCAACGAGAGCCGACGGCCTCCTCGTAGGTCTTGCCTGCCGAGCGGGGGGAGGCGGCGAGGGCCACGACCTCAAAATAGGGGTGGTTATCCAGCAGGGTGAGGAAACGCTGACCGACCATGCCGGTCGCGCCCACGACGCCCACCTTCATCTTGGTTGCAGGGGTAAAGGTGCTCATTATTCATACCTCGTTTCGTGAGATTTTTTTCAATGGTGAAAAATGATATTCTATTATATCACACTATGCGGCAGATTGCAATAGGTTTCGGGGGATTTTTCGACGCCGAGCTCCGATTTGCGGCAAAATGAGGATGGACGATCGCGCCCACCCTCTTTTCGTGTTTGAAAAATAAAAATACGTATTAGCCTCCCTCTCATAAGGATGTTCACTGATAACTCGGTAGGGGCGAACTGTGTTCGCCCGCGGGAGACCGCAGGTCATCAACAAATTTCGGCAGAGTATTGTTTTCTCTGCCGATTCGTGTTATAATGAGACGGGTGATGAAAATGGATAATAAAAAAGAATTGCCGAAAAGGAAAGATATACGGCTCAAAAATTATAATTATAGTTCCCCGGGGGCATATTTTGTAACAATATGCACAGAGAAAAGGAAGAATTTCTTTTGGAGCGGCACCTTTGATACAGAAGCGTTTTCTTGGTGCTCCGTAGGGGCGAACTGTGTTCGCCCGCAAAATCTGCCGTTATCCAATATAGGAAAAATTGTATCTGACGAATTAGAAATATGGAATAAAACTTACGAAGCGGTATCGCTGCATTCCTATGTGATTATGCCGAATCATTTACACATAATGGTTTTCATTTCTGCTGATGAATACGGGCGACCACTGGTCGCCCCTACGGTAGAACGGATGGTGAAGCAGTTCAAGGGAGCGGTTACAAAAAAGGTCGGTAAGCCTATTTGGCAAAAATCATTTATAGAACACGTAATACGAAATAAAAAAGATTACGAAACAAGATCGAATTATATTTATGAAAACCCAATTCGTTGGTACTACGACGAATTATACGCAGAAGAATAGGGGTATGGGCTTCGCCCGATGTGTTTGTTAAACAAAGGCGAAACTGGCTATAAAAAACGAAATGGAGGGAATTATGAGAATAAAAGGGTATAGATTCACTTGCGGAAATCCATTTTTCGTATATTTCAAAAAACACTATTGTCCTTACTGTGGAGAAAAACTGATTCGTAAGAAAGTATCACAGATAATTCATTCTGATTCTGAAGAAGCAAAAAACTATGATTTTGAAGTTGCTGACATATCTGTAAAAGGTAATATGAAATTTACTCATATAGAATTCTTCTGTTCTGTATGTCAAAAGCAATATTCAGTGAAAGAAACCAAAGAAAACGATTTTTTGATTGAACGATGGAAATAAATATTCCCCGACAGACCGTTATAAAAATCTGTCGGGGAATATTTATTTGTTTACTGCGGAGCAATCCCATACGAGCAAACTTTCCGCTAAGGACATCCACCCTTACGCCTGCTCTTTCCTCTGCAATCTTTTCAGCATGGCTTTGAGCATAGGCGTGTTGTAGCGGAGTGCGAGGGTTGGCAAAATGTTGAGGAACACATTGACAACCGCGACGGGAAGTGCTATGGTCAGCGAGCAGATCCCAGGCAACGTGAGCATTGCCAGGAAGCCGATGGGATAGGAAAGCCGGTGCGTCAGCACACCCTTGTTGCACTCTATGATGAATTTTTCAATATACGCGGGGTTGCTCGGTTCCCGCACGGCCTTTTTGCTGAATCCCCCAAGACCGCCCAGCTCCCACACCTTATCCTTCCAGCGCCGAACCCTCAGCCACCTGTAGAGCTCGCGCTCTTTTGGGGAGACGTAGTAGAGGGGATTGTCCACCCCGAACCATTTGTCGGGCATTTTGTTGATCACAATGGCAATCAGACCGTCCAAGCCGAATTGGAGCGCGGTACACCAGACGACGGCGATGATCACGTAATACCACGGCGCAGTTCGAGCGGCAATATTGAGGGCGGAAAGGATGCCCATGGTGATACCAATGGTGGAAAGATACAGCTTCATGATTCACCGTAGACGAGGGGCTTTTGATAAAACTCCTCGTAAACCCTTACCCACGCCTCGTAGTTTTGCTTCTTCATTGCCTCTTTTGCTTCCTTGTTGGAAAGTGTCGGGTCCGGGTATATCGCGGGCAGAATGTGAATCGTGTATGCCTGCACGAAAAATCCGTCGCCGTCGGGCACGTCGCTGTCCTCCATGGTGATAAATACGGGTACGATGGGCGCTTTGTTCTGTACCGACAACGCAAAAGTTCCGTCCTGCATGGGCTTGGGCTTGCGATAATTCCACCACATGCTCTGCTCGGGATAGATGAGGATGGTCTCGCCGCGCTCGAGCAGCGTCCTTACGGCACGCAAAAACTTTTTCATGGTTGCCATTTGGCTTGACAGAGGGAGCGTGTTGCAATGGCGCATGATCAGACCGAACGGCTTTGGGGGATTCGTATAGTTCCCCTCGCGGATGACCTTGTAAAGCATCTTGCTATCCATGTGATCGCGAAGCGCTACCCATACGGCGTAATTATCACACACGCTGAAATGGTTGCAGGTTACGAGCTTTCCCCCCGAAACGGCGGTGAAATTCTCAATGCCCCGCACCTCCTTGATGATCAACTGTCGGTTGGCAATCATTTTGTCGAAGAAGCGGGAACCGGCGCGGTTGGCGATTTTGTTTTTGATTTTACTGGAGAGCTTTTCGTTCAGATAGTCCACCTGATCGGGCATGAGGGGATAGGTTTCGGGATCGTCCTCTACGTCGAGGTGCCACAGCTCCTTTTTTTCCAGCTCGGCAATGCGTCGGAGAAGCTCTAATTTGTGTGATGATTTTTCCATGTCGTTCACCTTAGATTTTGCAAAGTTTTTTGACAAAAGTGTCCTCGGAATTCACGATTCTTTGCGCGTGCTCCAGGATCTCTCGGGCGGTCGCGTCTTTTTCCGCTCTCTCCGCCTCGCCGAAGGCGCGTTTTCTACGGCATATCTCCTCGTAAAACGGGGATCTTTCGGCGTAATACCAAAAGTGCTCGCCGTCAATTACGTCATCATACTGCCAGGGCTTTTTGTAAAGCGCGTAATGTACGATGTTCTTTTCCCCCTCGCAGGCAAGCGGCATGGGCTCCTTGTTCCAGCCGTTGGGCAGAACGTGAGTTTTGCCCAAACACAGGTAATTCAGGTACGCCTGATCGGGATCCAGCAGATCAAAATCATACTCGGTGATCAGTTGTATGAATTTTTCCTCGATGTTGTTCCTTCGGAATTCCTTGAGGTTCATTAGAAGAACCCCCGCGTTGACGTACCCGTCGGGATCCACGCCCAGTGCTTTTTCGGCATACAGTCGGAACTCCCTCGTGTTCTGCACGAATTGCTCGGGGGCAGCGGCTAAAATGTTGTCACCAAGCTCAACGTGATACAGTTCGGATACGTCGCCGAGCACCACGAGGTCACAATCCAGATACACGGCCTTGTCGTACTGCGGAAACAGAGAGGCGATGAACAGGCGGTAATACGTAACCACCGAAAAATGGTACACGTCCTTGAGTCTTGCTTTGATTCTCTCCGTGTCCGCGGATATGTTGACAAAGTCAATTTTGAAGCCCGCTGCTTCGTTTTGCTTGATCCTTCGGATTCCGTCCTCGTTGAGTCCCGTGTTCAACACGATCAATCTATATTCGTATTCCTTGGATGCGTTGGCAATCAGGGATGAGATCGCAACGTCCAGATATGGCAGGTAATTGTCATCCGTTGAAAAGAAAATGGGTATTTCCCGTTTCATACGTCCGCACTCCTTTGCGTTGATGTTTGTGGTTTCAGTATAACGGAGCTGTTCTGCGGAGTCAACCTACGAGTCGGAGAAGGCGGCCTACGGGCGGGAAACGGGTTGTAGAGCGGCGTTCTACGTTTCGTAGAGTTCTCTACGGAGCGTGGAATTGCCAAAAATCCCCCCGTTTTGCAAGAAAACGAGGGGGATAAGTGCTTATTTGGAACTCCGTTTGGGCTTGGAAATAAACGAGCACAGAAAAATGACGATCTGTCCTGCGATACCCAATAAATAGATAAGCGCCACGTTGATTTTAAAATACAGAAAGGTGATCTGGATGGCCGCGAGGATCGACCACATCAGCAGTGAGATGATGTAGTAATTGTGCCTGGGGTTAAACCAGATCGAGTTGAATACGAGCTTGACGATCAGGACTACGGGCAGCGCGTAAACGAAGTACAGGAATTGAAACGACATTTTCCCGACGATCAGAGACGTGATGATGAACGCGAGAATGGCAACGAGCCAGCCGCCGCTTTCGGAAATATAGGCAATCGCTCGGCGGTTGTACTTTTTTTCGGGCTTTTTTTCGGTAACTGCGTCTTCTGCGGTTGCTTCTTCCGTATGTTCTGCCTTCACAAGGTAGTCCAGCGTAACGCCGAATAAATCCGCAATTTCAACGAGCACCGATATGTCGGGCGAGGATTCGGCCCTTTCCCATTTGGATACGGCCTTGTCCGAATAATTCAGTTTTTCAGCCAATTCCAACTGCGTCATCTTATTTGCCTGACGAAGCTCTGATATGTTCTTGGCAACGATACTCTTTATATCTTCCATAGTAGGTCACTCCACGTTCATCCGATATGATTACGGTTTACTTGATATTTCATTATAGCATAAATTTGTTAGATTGTCAAGGTATCGAATTTTACAAAAAACGAGGTGCAGGTATCAAAATGCCCAAATTTTCGAGGTGAAATTTGGAACGGAAACGGGTGGAAAAATTTAAAAACCTGTTGAAAAAACACGCCGAATGTGATATACTATCTCTATGTTTATGTTTGCGCAGGTATTGGCGTATGGAAGGAGGCTATCATGGGACGACTTGAAGCACGCACCGCAGGCCTGAAGGAGGGCTTTTCCAACGAAACATACATTCGGCTCCAATCGGACAAGATCCGTGAGCGCATTGACGCGTTCGGCGGCAAGCTGTATATGGAGTTCGGCGGTAAGCTGTTTGACGATTACCATGCATCCCGCGTTCTCCCGGGCTTCCGCCCCGACAGTAAGCTGCAAATGCTCCGCGCGCTCCGCGACGAGGCTGAGGTGGTGATTGCCATCAATGCCGCCGACATTGAAAACAATAAGTACCGCGGTGACCTCGGTATCCCCTATGACCGAGAAGTGCTGCGCCTCATCGACTGCTTCCGCTCGGTGGGCTTGTACGTGGGTAGCGTGGTGCTCAACCGTTATATGGGCCAGCACGCCGCCGATGCCTTCAAGAAGACCTTGGAGGACTTGGGCGTTAAGGTCTACCGCCACTATCCCATCGCCAACTATCCCGCCGACGTGGCGCACATCGTCAGCGAGGAGGGATTTGGGCGCAACGATTATATCGAAACCACCCGTTCGCTGGTGGTAGTCACCGCACCCGGTCCGGGCAGCGGCAAGATGTCCACCTGCCTCTCCCAGCTTTACCACGAGCATAAGCGCGGTGTGGCGGCGGGCTATGCCAAGTTCGAGACCTTCCCCGTGTGGAATCTCTCCCTCAAGCACCCGGTCAACTTAGCCTACGAGGCGGCGACCGCCGACCTCGCGGACGTCAATATGATCGACCCCTACCACCTCACGGCATACGGTGCTACCGCGGTAAACTACAACCGCGACATTGAGATATTCCGCGTGCTGGAGGCCATGATGACCCGCATATTCGGCACCTGCCCCTACAAGAGCCCCACCGATATGGGCGTCAACATGGCGGGCTTTGCCATTTACGATGACGACGCGGTGTGTGACGCCGCCCGTCAGGAGATCATCCGCCGCTACTATAAGGCACTCTGCGCCCGTTGCCGTAGCAAGGCGGAAACCGCAGAGGTGCAGAAAATCGAGTTGCTCATGAGCGAGGCGGGCGTTTCTGAAACCGATCGTCCCGTGGTCACCGCCGCGCGCGGCGTGGCCGAGTGCACGGGCCGTCCCGCCGTGGCCATCCAGCTCCCCGACGGACACGTGATTACAGGAAAGACGTCGGATCTGCTCGGTGCGTCCTCGGCGGCACTGCTCAACGCGCTCAAGTATCTGGCAAATATTCCCGACGAGATCAAGCTGATTTCTCCCGAGGTCATAGAGCCCATCCAGCATCTTAAAACCGAGCATCTCGGAAGCCGCAATCCCCACATGCACACCGATGAATTGCTCCTCGCGCTGTCCATCTGTGCCGTGACCGACGAGTACGCCTCCCGCGCGATGGACGAGCTGACCGCCCTGCACGGCAGTGAGATTCACTCCACCGTCATCCTCGCCCACGCTGATGATAAGCTCTTCGGCCGACTGGGTGCCTACGTCACCTGTGAGCCCGTGTTTAAGGAAAAAACGCTTTATCACGGATCGTAATATGCCAAAGGGGCTGTCCTGAATTTCAGGACGGCCCCTTTATGATTGTTAAAGTCTATATGGGGATCACGAAGCCATAGGCAATGCTTCCGCGTCGCCGTTATAGCCAAAGATCAGCGAGCCCAGCTTGCTGCCTTGGAAATCCTCCATGAGTTTTTCGATATCCTCTGCCGTCAGCTCCACAACGTCCTTGACGTCTGCGGGGGTCTTGGGCATTTCTGCGGATGCGTTGAAGGTGATATCCAGCTTCAGCTCAACCTCTACGTTGTCGTACTTGACCGAGTTGACCGAAACGGTGGCGGAGCTCTTGTCGGAGGTGATCTTGCCCTTGATGACAACATCATCCTCCATTGTTTCGGGAAGCTCTGCCGTGATGGTGAAGTCGCCGCTGCTCTTGACGTAGTCAACCGTCATCTCGGCAAAGGTGACCGACGTGCCCGACTGCTTGACCTTTGCGGTGAATTTGTAAGTAACACCGTCCTTGGTTTCTTCCTTGGTCAGGTCGACGGTGACCGTCGTGACCTCCTCGCCTTCGGTGATCTCGGCACTCACCACGATGGCGGTCGCGGAGAAGGTGACGGAGGCGTCGATTTCGGTCACCTCCTCGGTTTCCTTGTCGGCAACCGTACCTGTGACGGTGATCTTCTCGCAGTTGCCATCCTTGGCGTTGACGAATACGTTGATGGTCAGATCCACGTCTGTCTCACTGCTCATGTCGGTGATGGCCTCGTCGAGGGAGGTGGAGAGCTCCTCGTCGGAAAAGCCCATTTCTTCCATCGTCAGCTTGAGATACGCCTCGTAGGTTTCGTTGTTGAATTTGCAGGATGCAACGATGCAATCGATACCCTTGCCGCCCTCGGTGGGGATCTGCTGCTCGGAAACGGTCAGCTCCAGCGTGGCCAGTAGCTTGTTGGACAGCTCGGTAGCATCCTTCTTGTCGTTTTCAAACGCCTTCTTGTAAGCGTCGGCCACCGAGGAAAGAACCTCGTTTACCTCGGCGATGTCCTCGGCTTCGGTCAGCCCCATGATTTCGGCCAGCTCGCTGCTCGTGAATTTCTCTGCGAGGGTAGCGGGGAACAGACCGTACGAATTACCGTTTCCAATGATGGATTCGCTGTTAACGATGATACCGTTCTTGTCAATGAAAAGGCGAGCGGTCAGATCCTCGCCGTCGTAGTTGACCAGCGTATCGGACACGATTTTCTTATCCTTCTCATTCATATAGATGGTTTCGGTGATCTTGCCGATGGAGAACTCCTCCAGCAGTTCGGCCTCCAGCGAGATGGAAAGCGAGCCGCTCTTCATGGCCTTGGCCATGACGGGGCTGACGTTGGCCGTATCCTTGAAGAACTGCGCGGTGGTGTTCTGCATGGCAGTGCTCAGGACGGTCGAGGGGTCTTTTTTCATCTTATCTTCGCTGACCTTGGCGCAGGAGCCCAAGACCAGGCAGGAGGTGAGAAGAAGACAGAGTGCCAGTGTAAGGGACAAAAGTTTTCTCATAATGTTGTACCTCTCTTTTGAATTTGGATTCGGTATCCTTAGTAATTATAGCACAAATCACCTGATTTGTCAATGTGGATATTCAAACAAATAATGGATTACATGTAGTGTTACAATAGATGTGAGACCGAAAATAAAAAAAGAATAGAAAAAGTGATTGAGTTCTGTTAAAATAAAGTCACCACAACCCAAATCAACAGAGAGGACTCAACCACTTCATGAAACATTATACCACAAACAAA
>JAEIGA010014306.1_pt1 | contig 12081 bp, 10 predicted proteins | sample 9270691 | NCBI WGS metagenome assembly JAEIGA01 (sample SAMN17057246, study PRJNA624740) | gut metagenome | biome: biome; isolation source: fecal sample | host: Bos grunniens | place: China: Xizang | collected 2019
GTTGATTCAATGCCGGAATGGGCTCAACGCTTCACTCTGATACTTCCACCGCGTTATTTTGTTGAAATATTGCGTTCTGTATATCTTAAGGGTACATCTATTGCCGAATTGTGGGTGAATTATGTGGCACTGGCTCTCTTTGCCTTTGTATTTAATACCCTGGCTGCTGTAACATATAAGAAACAGATATAATGATTGTGACCCGATTTTTTAGGGTCACAATCATTATATCTCATTAATTGCTGAACAGAAGGGAGTTCTCATTCGCATCAACCGTTACCGGTCTCTCCTTTTCTATTGCTCCTGCGAGCAACTGTTTTGACAGGTCGTTGAGCAGATATTTCTGTATTGCTCTCTTTATAGGGCGTGCGCCGAATTCGGGGTCAAAACCTGCTTTTGCAATGAATTTTATTGCCTTGTCGGTAATCTTGAGTGTAACCTCATTCTCCTTGAGTATCTCTGTTATTGCCGATGCCTGCAGGCGTACAATCTGTTCAATCTCCTCTTCGTTCAACGGGGTGAACATTATTGTCTCGTCGATGCGGTTGAGGAATTCGGGACGGATATTCTTTTTGAGCATATCCATTATTTTCTCTTTTGTTTCCTCTATTATAATTTCTCTGTTGCCACTGTTTATCTTCTCGAATTGCTCTTGTATAAAGGCACTTCCCATGTTGCTGGTCATTATTATAATGGTGTTCTTGAAGTTTACCACGCGACCTTTGTTGTCGGTAAGTCGTCCGTCGTCGAGAACTTGCAACAAGATGTTGAATACATCGGGGTGGGCTTTCTCAATCTCGTCGAACAGCACTACGGAGTAGGGCTTGCGTCTGACTGCTTCGGTAAGCTGTCCGCCCTCGTCGTATCCTACATATCCCGGAGGGGCACCTATGAGACGCGATACGGAGAATTTCTCCTGATATTCGCTCATGTCTATTCTTGTCATTAGTGACTCGTCGTTGAACAGGTATGTAGCGAGGGCTTTTGCAAGTTCGGTCTTTCCCACACCTGTTGTGCCAAGGAATATGAACGAGCCGATAGGGCGTTTGGGGTCTTGTAAGCCGGCACGGCTGCGACGTACTGCGTCGCTGACGGCCTGTATAGCCTCCTCTTGTCCAATGACTCTCTTGTGCAGTTCCTCTTCAAGTGTCAATAGTTTCTCGCGTTCGCTCTGCAGCATCTTGCTCACGGGGATGCCTGTCCAGCGCGAAACTACATCGGCAATGTCCTCTGCTGTAACTTCCTCTTTTATCATGGCAGATGCTCCCTGCGCTTCGCGCAGTTTCTCTTGTGTTGCAGCAATGTCTGTTTCAAGTTCCTTTATCTTTCCGTATCTTATTTCTGCAACACGTCCGTAGTCACCTTCGCGTTCAGCCTTTTCGGCTTCGAATTTCAGCTCTTCAATTTCGTGCTTCGCGTTCTGTATGCGGTCGGCAAGTTCCTTCTCTTGTTGCCACTTTGCGCGTTTCTCCTTCTCTTGTTCCTTTAGTGCGGAAATCTCTTTGCCGAGCATAGCGAGTTTGGGCTCATTCTTTTCGCGTTTTATAGCTTCGCGCTCAATTTCAAGCTGTTTTATGTGGCGTGAAATTTCGTCAAGCTCTTCGGGGAGGGAGTCGCGTTCCATGCGTAGTTTCGATGCGGCTTCATCTATAAGGTCGATGGCTTTGTCGGGCAGGAAACGCTCGGTGATATAACGGTCGCTGAGTGTTACGGCAGCTATCAGGGCATCGTCCTGTATGCGTACTTTGTGGTGACTCTCATAGCGTTCTTTCAATCCGCGCAGAATGGAGATGCTGCTCATCTTGTCGGGCTCGTTTACCATCACACTCTGGAAACGTCGTTCAAGAGCTTTGTCTTTCTCAAAATATTTCTGATACTCGTCGAGCGTTGTTGCACCTATGGAGCGTAGCTCTCCACGCGCCAATGCCGGTTTAAGAATGTTTGCGGCATCCATCGCTCCTTCGCCTTTGCCGGCTCCCACAAGGGTGTGTATCTCGTCAATGAAAAGAATGATGCGTCCGTCGGCTTTTGTTACCTCGTTTATTACGGCTTTTAGTCGTTCCTCGAACTCTCCTTTGTACTTTGCTCCGGCTACAAGCGCACCCATGTCGAGTGAGTAAATCTGCTTGTCGCGTAGGTTATCGGGCACGTCGCCTCTTACAAGACGGTGTGCAAGACCTTCGGCTATAGCGGTCTTTCCTGTTCCCGGTTCGCCGATAAGTATCGGGTTGTTCTTTGTGCGTCGGCTCAGAATCTGCAAGATACGTCTTATCTCATCGTCGCGTCCAATGACGGGGTCCAGTTTTCCGCTCTTGGCTGCATCGTTCAGGTTTATTGCATATTTCTCCAATGCCTGATAGTTGTCTTCGGCACTCTGTGATTTTACACTCTCTCCCTGGCGTAGCTCCTTTATGGCTTTTTCAAGCTCGTTTTTGTTTGCTCCGTTGCTGTTGAGGATTTTTGCTACAGGGCTTTCTGTTTCGGCCATAGCAAGCAATAGTGGCTCTATCGAAACAAATTCGTCACCGTATTTCTTTGCAATCTCTTCGGCTTTGTTCAGCACCTTGTTGCTCTCTCTGCTGAAATATGGGTCGCCACCGCTTACTTTGGGTAGTGATGCTACAAGGCTGTTTACTTCACTTTTTACCTTATTTATATTACAACCTGATTTCTGTAGAAGGAAAGAGATTATCTGTTCGCTACTCTTTAGAACTCCTCCCATTATGTGTGCAGGTTCAATCACTTGCTGTCCGTAGCTCTGTGCTATGTTTACAGCCTCCTGAATTGCCTCTTGGGCTTTGTTTGTAAATTTGTTAAAGTTCATATCATTAATCTCCTTTCGTCGGAGATAGAACAAATAACAAACCAAAGAGTTTTTGTGCGCCATAATGGCATAACGTGCGCCATAATGGCTTATTATAAACGATTCAAGGGGCGCTATTGCGTCCCTTGAATCGTTTATAATAAGTATAATTTTATTTATGTCTCTTTGTTGGCAAGTGGTGTGGAGAAATCATGTTCTCTGGACGTAGAAGCTCGTCGAGTTCCTCTTTTGATAGCATGCCTTCTTCGAGTACAAGGTCATAGACGCTGCGGTTTTCCTTTAGTGCGCGTTTTGCAATCTTTGCACTGTTCTCGTATCCCAATACGGGGTTAAGCGCAGTTACGATACCGATGCTTCCCATTACGAGTTCCTTGCAGTGACCTTCGTTTGCTGTAATACCATCAACGCACAATACACGTAGGCGTGTCATGCCTCGCAACAACATGCGTATTGATGAAATTATAGAATGTACTATTACAGGTTCCATTACGTTCAACTGTAGTTGGCCTGCCTCTGCTGCAAATGTAACGGTAAGGTCGTTGCCTATCACGCTGAAGCAAATCTGATTTACAACTTCTGGGATAACAGGATTTACCTTGCCCGGCATGATACTTGAACCCGGCTGCATTGGTGGCAGGTTGATCTCGTTCAAACCACAACGTGGACCGCTTGAAAGCAAACGTAAGTCGTTGCATATCTTTGATAGTTTTACCGCCAATCGTTTCAGTGCCGATGAATACATAACCGATGAACCGGCATCGGGTGTTGCCTCTACAAGGTTACCGGCAAGCACGAATGGTTTGCCTGATATTGCACGCAAGGCATCGACGCATGTCTGGGCATATTCGGGCTCTGTGTTGATACCGGTACCAATGGCTGTTGCACCCATATTTACTTCGAGGAAAAGACGTGCCATTTCATTGAGTCGGCTCACCTCTTCGTCAAGAGTAACGGCAAATGCTTCAAATTCCTGTCCCAATGTCATAGGAACTGCATCTTGCAGCTGTGTGCGTCCCATCTTTATAATCTTGTCAAACTCCTTGCCTTTTGCGCGGAATGCTTCGATAAGGCGTTTCAGTTCGCGTACAAGGTCTTCGTTATGCAGAATAAAGCATAGTTTGAACGAGGTGGGGTAGGCGTCGTTTGTCGACTGCGATAGGTTTACGTGGTCGTTGGGGTGGCAATACTGATATTCGCCTTTGTTGTGTCCGAGAATTTCGAGTGCTCGGTTTGCCACAACTTCATTTATGTTCATGTTTGTAGATGTTCCGGCACCTCCTTGTATCAAATCAACAGGGAACTGGTCTATCAATGCGCCCTCCATTATCTCCTCGCATGCTTTTTTGATTGCAGTACCAATCTCTTCGTCAAGTGTACCGAGCGATTTGTTCGCATGGGCAGCCGCCCACTTTACCATTGCAAGTGCCTTTATGTAATAGGGGTGGTCACTGATTTTGATACCACTGATATCCTTGAAATTTACCATCGCTCTCAAGGTTTGAGCTCCGTAGTAGGCTTCGGCGGGTACCTGTATCTCGCCTAAAGAATCATGTTCAAGACGTGTCTTCATGATATTATGTTTATTTATATGGTTCCTTTGTCTGATAATTGAAAAATGCCGCTTTTTGTTCTCTTCCGGAACGTGAATGGCTATTTCCAATGCGAATATATAAATTAAAAATTGTAAGGGCGAAAGATTTGTGATAAATTTCTTTAAATAATAATCGGCAACAGCTTTGAACTGTTGCCGATTATTGAATTTGTAGCAGTTTTAATTCTTATTTGCTGCGTAACGGGCATTCAAGCCTGCTGTAACTTCGTTTGTGATGTCGTATGCAGGATTTGCATAAAGTAGGTTCTCGCCAAGCTTTGTTATGATAAAATCGTAATTTTTATCCTTGTTGAACTCTACCATGTATTTGTTTATAGAGTCGCGCAAAGCCTGATTCTTTAGCAGTCCCTCTTTCTCAAATTCCAGGGTAAGGCTCTGTTCGAGCTGTACTATCTCCTGTTCCATCTGTACTATGCGGTTGTATTCGCTCTGTGCGCGCTCGGGGGTTGCATAGACATTGTTCTTGTATTTGAGCTCAAAGTCGGCCTGGTCGGCTTGAAGAACCTTGTATTTCTCGGTCAATTTCATCTTGATGTCCTCTTCCTTGCGCATCATCTCTTTGTTGATGTCCTGTGCTAGATTGTATTTGCTCATGAGGGAATCAAGATTCACATATGCAACCTTCAAGGCCGGTGCTGTGGCGGTTGTCTGCACGGGTTGTGCCACATTCTCTTGTGTTGCCTGTGGAGTGCATTGTGTGAATGCGAAAAGTGAGGCAAATGTAATTGCGATAATAGAATTTTTCTTGAGATTTTTCATAGATTATATGTTTATTTTTTGTTTGTCTCTTTTACAGCCATCGGGTTGTTTTTGCGTGCATCCCTGTCTTGCGACTGAACGCATTTTATGCCTCTCTTGCGCATGTGTCTGTTCCCGCCGACGTGTGTATTAGGAAACTTTCCGTTCTTCTTTATTATTACGGTAATGGCCAGCAATACAACGCTTATTGCAATTATTAACAACGTAAATAGTAAAGTTCTAAACATTTCCATTATATTTGTACTTACATTTTGTATTACAAAGATATTGATTATTGGTATAAAAAAATCATAAAAAGGACTATGAATTAGGTAATTAAATATTTTTTGCAAAAACCAAAGCGATATTAACAAATTTAAACTATTAATAAAATGGAACAACTAAAATTACAGCCCGAATCGGTATTCAATTTCTTTTTCCGTATATGTGAAATACCTCATGGTTCAAAGAATGAGGCGCAGATTTCTGCTTTTCTTCAGAATTTCGGAAAAGAACTCGGCTACGAGACTATAGCCGATGAGGTGGGCAACGTGCTTATTAAGAAACCTGCATATCCCGGTTATGAAAATCGCAAGACAATTGTTTTGCAGGGACACATGGATATGGTTTGCGACAAGCGTCCCGATGTAGAACACGACTTTACAAAAGACCCTATCCGTACATTTGTTGACGGCGAGTGGTTGAAAGCCCAGGGCACAACTCTTGGTGCCGACAACGGTATCGGTGTCGCGGCTGCAATGGCTGTACTTGCCGACAAGGAACTTAAGCATGGTCCTGTAAATTGCCTGTTTACAATAGATGAGGAGACAGGCTTGACCGGTGCCGAAAAATTGACATCGGAGTTCCTGCAGGGTGATATTCTTGTAAACCTCGACTCTGAGGACGAGGGTGAAATGTTCATTGGTTGCGCGGGTGGTGTTTGCAACTATGCGGAATTCACACACGGTTGGGTGTCTGTTCCCGAAGGTTATTTCTATCTTAAGATTGATATCAACAGCCTGACCGGCGGTCACTCCGGCGATGATATAAACAAGGAACGTGCAAATGCCAACAAGCTTATGGCGCGTTTCATCAATCGTGTGTCAAAGAAATTCGATTGCTATTTGTGTGAAATAAGTGGTGGTAGTCTGCATAACGCAATTCCTCGTGACGCGTCGGCTGTCATTGCCGTTCCTTCGGCCGACAAAGAGGCTGTGCGCGTGGAATTCAATATCTTTGCTGCGGAGATTCAGAACGAGTATTCAGCAACAGAGCCTACAGCTCGTTTTACAATGCAGAGCACAGATGCTGTAGAGAAGGCTATCGACCGTGAGTCTGCAAAGAATTTGTTACTCTCTTTGCAGGCAGTGTTCAATGGTGTGTATGCAATGAGTGCCGACATGCCCGGTTTGGTAGAGACATCAAGTAATCTTGCGTCGGTTAAGCGTGTAGCCGAGAATAAAATCCTTGTTACTGCAAGTCAGCGCAGTTCTGTTGAATCGGCTCGTGATAATGTATCCGACACTGTGCGTGCAGCTTTCGAGTTGGGCGGTGCTGTTGTTACCACAAGTGGCGGATATCCGGGTTGGAAACCAAACGTAAAATCGGAGATTCTTAAGGTTGCTTGCGAAACTTATAAGGAGTTGTTCGGTGCCGAGGCTAAGATAAAGGCTATTCATGCAGGATTGGAGTGTGGTTTGTTCCTCGAGAAGGCTCCGCAGCTCGATATGATATCGTTCGGTCCTACAATGCGCGGTGTACACTCGCCCGATGAGCGTCTTGATATTGCTTCTACCGAGCGTTGGTGGCGTCATCTTGTCGCTTTGCTCGAGAATGCTCCGCAGAAGTGATAAAATATATTCCCGTATTGCTGTGTGCAATAAAACAGGAATATATGCGTTACATATTATGTAATATAATGTACGCGTGATGAAAAGACAGGTTTTAGCCTTTTTGATTATATTGATGTCGGCACTCTTCGTTTCTTGTAACGAAGATGCCGGCTTCTCTTCTTCTCCATCGTTGCGATTGGAGTTCTCAACCGACACGGTCTCTTTTGACACCCTTTTTACAGAGCGTGTATCCCCCTCGGCGATGTTTGTCGTACATAACAGAAACAAGAACTCTTTGCGTATAAACGATGTAAGGCTTGGGAGTGGTGGCACTTCCGGCTTTAGTGTCTTGGTCGATGGGCAATATGGCGCAGTCATGCGCGACCTTGAAATAAGGGCAAAGGACAGTCTTTTTGTGGTGGCATCGGTTAAACTTGACAAGAACGGTCTCAACACTCCTTTTTTGGTAAAAGATTCGCTGCTTTTTACACTTGAGAGCGGTGTTGAACAAAAGGTTATTCTTGTGGCGCATGGCAGGGATGTGGTTTTTATGTATGGCGATTCAATAACGTCTGATACAACATTTACGGCCGGGCATTATGTCATTTATGACAGTCTTACAGTTGCTAAAGATGCTGTTCTGAACATTGAGAAAGGTGCTACATTCTATTTTCACGATAAGGCATGCCTAAAGGTGAGGGGAACGCTGAAGATTAAGGGTGACAATGCCTCTCCGGTGGTGTTCAGGGGTGACAGAACAGATAATCTCTTTAGCTACTTGCCCTATGACCGCGTGCCGGGAAAATGGGGTGGCGTGCTTATCGACTCCACAAGTAACAACAATGTTATAGAATATTGCGATATTCATGGCGCCGAGTTCGGCATAAAGGTAGAAAAGGGTGATACGACGGTGCAACGTCTTACGATAAATTCGTCAAAGTTGCAAAACTTTACAGGTAATGCGCTTGAGACTTATGTGGCGCATGTCAATGTTGAAAACTCGCTGATTGCCAATGCACAGGGCAACTGCGTAAAAGTCGTTGGCGGTGATGTCTCTTTTGTTCATTGCACCATAGCCAATTTCTATGTTTGGAAACAGCGCGATGTGGCTCTTGCTCTGCATAACAGCCTGGAAGGGGAGCCGATGCCGTTGTACGGAGCATCGTTCAAAAATTGTGTCATCACAGGAACTAAGGACGATGAGATTATGGGCTATTTTACCGAGTTTGACGAAACCGTTCCTTGTTCCACAAATTACTATTTCGAAAATTCATTGATAAACACCATAGATACCGAGGATGAGTTCTTTGTAAATATCGTTTATGACAGGCCCGATGTACCGCCTTTTGCAAAAGAGCATTTCGTAAAGATTGACAATGAGGTTTTTGACTACGATTTTCACCTTACGGAAAATTCTACGGTGCGTGGTGTGGCTTCCGATGCCTTCCTCGATGTTCTACCTTATGACCTCGATGGTGTAGTGCGCGGAACTGAGGCTATCGATGCCGGCTGCTATCAGTTTGTAGAAACTGCGTTTTAATCGTTGATCATCTATCGGGCGGGCAGACCCCGCCCCTGCAATTATCCGTTAATCGTTAATCGTTAATCGTTAATCGTTAATCGTTAATCGTTATTGACAACACTCGCTGTTCGCATCCCGCAGGGCACGACTAACACCGTGCTTCCTGCGACTAACTGCTGCTCGTGCTGTCGATTTGCAAGCAAATTCGTTAATCGTTGTTCGTTCCTCGTTAATCGCTTTCTCAATTATGATGATAGGGTAGGTGATTGATGATGGTATAAGCCCTGTATAGTTGTTCTATGAACAGAAGGCGTATCATCTGGTGCGAAAATGTCATCTTTGACAACGACAGTTTTTCGTGCGCCGCGTCATAAACTTTCTGTGAAAAGCCATAAGGGCCGCCAACGATGAACAAAAGACGCTTTGTTGAAATGTTCTGCTTGTGTTCAATCCATGCGGCGAACTCAGTTGAACGGAACTCCTTTCCACCCTCGTCGAGCAATACAACGCGGTCGCCCGGAGCAATGGATTTTAGGATAAGTTCGCCTTCCATCTCTTTCTGTTGTGCTTCGCTCAGTTTCTTGGCGTTCTTCAGTTCCGGGATAACCTCCATATCAAACTGCACAAAGTGTCCCACACGTTGTGTGTAATCCTTTATTCCTGCTATTATATTGTTGTCAACGGTGCGCCCAACGACAAGTAAGGTGATTTTCATTGTTTATGGATTTGATATCGTTACGAAGATACTATAAAAATCTCTTTCTTCTTTGTTTCAATAGTAAGAAATCATTATCTTCGCAAAAAATAGTATTCAATATTTCTTATTATGAACGTAAAAGATGAACTTATCGATAAACTTATCGATTTAGCCTTTGCCGAGGATATTGGCGACGGTGACCATACAACCCTTTCTACAATCCCTGCCGATGCTATGGGAAAAAATATGCTCCTTATCAAGGAGGATGGCGTGCTTGCCGGCATTGAGATGGCAAAACGTATCTTTGCCCGTTTCGACAAAGATTTGCAGGTTGAGGTGCTTATTGAAGATGGTGCCGAGGTTAAGAAGGGCGACATTGCCATGTATGTTACAGGTAGTGTAAGGTCGTTGTTGCAGACTGAGCGTCTTATGCTCAATGTGATGCAGCGTATGAGCGGTATCGCTACAATGACACGCAAATATGTGCGTCAGCTCGAAGGTACAAATACTCGTGTGCTCGACACTCGCAAGACTACACCGGGTATGCGTATCATGGAAAAGGAGGCTGTACGCATCGGTGGTGGTGTGAACCACAGAATAGGTTTGTTCGATATGATTCTCATTAAGGATAACCACGTTGACTTTGCAGGTGGCATAGAGCAGGCTGTTTCGCGTGCCAAAGAGTACTGCAAGGCGTGTGGTAAGGATTTGAAGATTGAGGTAGAGGTGCGTACTCTCGAGGATTTGCAGAAGGTTCTCGATATGGGTGGTGTTCAACGCATTATGTTCGACAACTTCGACACCGATAAGACACGTAAGGCTGTTGAGATGGTTGCAGGTCGTTTCGAGACAGAATCATCGGGCGGTATAACATTCGATACTTTGCGCGACTATGCTCTTTGCGGTGTGGACTTTATCTCGGTTGGTGCTCTTACACACTCGGTTAAGGGATTGGATATGAGCTTTAAGGCAGTGCAGTAAACTGCGTGCATATATATGAAACAGCATGCTCCCAAAAGGGGAGAATGCTGTTTCTGCATTTTAATAGTGAACATCGTCTTTCTTTATTTGTTCTGTTTTTATTAAATGTAATGTTATGGGACACGAGGATTTTATGCGTCAGGCTATTGACTTGGCTAAGGAGAATATCAAGAACGGCGGAGGTCCATTCGGGGCTGTCATTGTAAAGGACGGAAAGGTGGTTGCGACGGGTGCTAACAGAGTTACTGCGAATAATGACCCTACGGCTCACGCCGAGGTGAGTGCCATTCGCGCAGCATGTACCAAATTAGGAACATTCGATTTGAGCGGATGTGTCATATATACTTCGTGCGAGCCTTGCCCCATGTGTCTTGGTGCAATTTATTGGGCACATATCGACAAGATATATTATGGTGCAAACCAACACGATGCGGCAAAGGTTGATTTTGATGATTCTTTTATTTACCGCGAATTGGAACTTGCTCCCGACAAACGTAATAAGCCTGTTGAGAATATTCTGCACGATGAGGCTTTGGCTCCGTTCCGTGCATGGCAGGAGAAGGATGATAAAATCAGATACTGAGTTCGTAGGTGTCATAAACAACGGCTCTGCCACCGAATCCCTCTTTTTGGGCTATGAGTCCGTTGTTCAGGTAAGTGCCGCCTTGCTCTGTCGATATGCCGAAGTCGATAAATCGCTTGTGGGTATAAACCTGCTCGATAAGGTGTGAGATAAGCAGGTCCAGGGCGCCAATGGAGCATCCTTCGTCCGATGCGGCTATATATTGGAGATGGGCTGTTGTGTCGGTTTCATATACTACAATGCCGGCAACAGGCTCGCCTTTCAGTTCGGCTGTGTATAGCTTGATGTTGTCAGGAAATCTGCTGTGTAGTAATTCAATCTCCTCTTTTGTATGTACGGGAGTGCTGTTGTGTCTTTCCTGTAGTATTGTGGTCAATATGCTCCAGAATTTTTCGTAGTCGCTCGATTCTTTACATTCAACACCTGTTTTTGCAGCCTTTGTGATGCAACGTTTACGCAGTTGGCTGAACTTTATGCGTTCGCCATTGTCGATGGTAGTTGATATGGCACGCGCCGACAATTTTGCTCCGGCATGGAATAGGGCATAGAGTGGTTCTTCGCTTGGTATTCTGTTATATATATAAGGAACAGGTTTGTATATGAGATGCTCTATTCCTGTTTTTTGCATATACGCTTTCAGCTCTTCAACAATCTCTGTCATGTCGCTTGTTTTTACGTCGGGTTGCATAATAAAACCACCATAAGTAAGTCCGCCATGCGAGATTAGTGTTTGTTCTTCATTGAGAATATTTGCCGGGAGAATAGCCAATAGTTTACTGTTGCAATAGAACATTAGCGAGTAGTCTGTAAAGCGGTCGCTATGGTAATCCATGTAATCGCGTAAGAATAGGAATGTGCCGTTCTTGGACAGCTTGACAAAGGCGTCCCATTCAGCTTTCATGCTGCTGTTGTATTTTATTATATCTATTGGCATGTTGTGATATTATTTTGTAAAAATAGTCAATAAGTCTGTTATTTGCTAATATTAGACGATAAACTTGGATGATATTTTGTGTTTTATCGATTTTTTTGAAAAATAATACTTGTAATATTTGTGTAATCCAATGAATTGTTCTACCTTTGCAACGCAAAATAAGGGCGTAAGCTACCAAATGGAAGTTTGGGTGAGTGGCTGAAACCAGCAGTTTGCTAAACTGCCGTACGGGTAACCGTACCGGGGGTTCGAATCCCCCAGCTTCCGCTTATTTTTGCAAATGGCGCTTTCGTCTAGTGGCTAGGACACATGCCTCTCACGCATGGAACACGGGTTCGATTCCCGTAGGCGCTACAAA
>JAEIGA010014307.1_pt1 | contig 12081 bp, 12 predicted proteins | sample 9270691 | NCBI WGS metagenome assembly JAEIGA01 (sample SAMN17057246, study PRJNA624740) | gut metagenome | biome: biome; isolation source: fecal sample | host: Bos grunniens | place: China: Xizang | collected 2019
AAACTTCTCCTGTTTCCTCATTATAACCAACTTCAGACCAACCCTCTGCTATTTCTACATCTATGCTTTTATGAAAAGAAATGTAGTCTTTCGTCAAAATTTTACCCTCATCAGCAATCAGGCAAAAAAGAGTTGTATAATCCTGTTCAGGAATATTTGGTGTAACTGTAACGCCGCCGTCAGAGCGAGTAAATCTGTATAAAGTTTTTATAGTCATTTCATCACTCTCCCATTTCTTCTATGTAATTATAGTTGATTACCGTAGTTTCAGGAGCGCCCCATCTTGCATTTGCAACTTCTCCTTCAGCCCACGGTACATTGATTACTGCGAGATTTGTGCAAGCATTAAACACATTAGCAGCAATCGTATCGGGAGTGCCTTTGAAAGTTATTTCCGTGAGATTGGGACACCCTTGAAAGCATGAGACATTAAGCACTTTAACAGAAGCCGGAATACTTTTAATAGTAAGACCGCTTCTGTTAAGAAAAGCATACGAACCTATTGTCTCCAAGCCTTCAGGAAGTTCAGAGATATAAATAGTTGCCTGTCGAAAAGCGTAATCTCCTATAGATTTCAATTGAGAGGGGAGTTTAGTTAAGCTTAAATTATAACAATCTCTGAAAGCACTGTCTTCTATTGACTCAATTGTATCAGGCAGACTTTCGATTATCAGTGAAGTCATGCCGTAAAAAATATAATGTGAAATTTTAGTAATGCCGTCAGGAATTTTTAATCGAGTAACTTTAGTTTTTTCTGATACCAAATCAGCAACTTCTGCTTCGCTCCAATATGACTCAGGGATTCCTTCTATTTCTGCTTTCAAAGCATCAGGGAAGGGTATCAAATCTGTTTTTCCTGTTTTACTCCTGACTGCATCAGAAACGGATTTAATGCCGTTTTCGAGGAATTCTTTGTTAACTACCATAAAATCAGCCATCAGTAACTACCTCCTTCCCATATAGGGAGAACTTCGAGGACGGAATTTACCAACTCTGCCTTATCCTCGTCAGTAAAATAATCAGTGCCTTTAATGGGTGTATATCCGTCAGCACCTTTATCACCTTTCTCGCCCTTTAAGTCAGCAGAAGATGTCCCGCTTGCCGATGTGATAGTCAATACTGTTTCGTTCCATTCGTGAGTTGCAGAGATGCCATCTTCGCCTTTTTCAGATTTTGCATTCCATGCTTCTTTTTCGGCGTCCGTTACAGTTCTGTGTTCCGCGTCATCTGTTAACTCTGATAATTCTGATGGAATTTCAGGTTTGTCTGTGAGGTCGTTGTAGTTGCCTGAGAAGTCCGAACTCTCATTCCACTTTGACCACTTTGAGTTGGCATACTTGTAGAAACCTTGTTCTGCTTTAGTAGTAATAAAGTTTGAAATAAAATCACTAACTGCTAAAGGCGGTTGAACTACTAAACCTGTGTCAATTGTCTCATTATAAGTATCTTCACTTTCCATAGCCCAGTAGTCAGTAATATAAGCCTCGTCAAACTCTTGCGCAACAGATGAAAGCTCTTCATCAGTTAATGCTATGTAAGAACCATCAACAAGTTTATACCAACCACTTTCTGCCACCACAGAAGAATAATCTTCATTTAATGGTAAACTTCCAAAAAGATAATAATATGTGGTGTCATCTACTCCGTCAACTATTTTTGTAACTTCAAAATGAGGATTGGAGTAAAATACAGTATCAGTCCAAACAAGTTCAATTCCATTCTTCCAAGTTTTATCATAAATACTTACACCTACTTTGCCCTTCTCTGCATTAACAATATAACCACCATCATAAGGCACCCAAATCCATCCATCTAATTCACTATAATTTGTTGGTAAAGCGTTAATTTTAACATTTTTAAGAAGGGTGGCACCACTTAAATCTACAGTTGTAATGTCATTTTCATCGGTTAACGATAACTCTTCTCTTGTTTTAACTTCAATATTTAATTTATCAAAAGAAGCCTCAATGTCTGAAACAAGAGCGATAATGTCATTGTTATTTGCAGTAGCGGGAAAATCTTCTACCGATATAATGTTTGATTCGTTTTGAAGTTCTGCGATATTAGATTCAAGTGTTTTAATACTTGACTTGATGGTAGTGTTATCCGACTTTATATTTGTAACGTCAGTCTCAATGGTTTCAATACTATTCTCAAGAGTCATAAATTCATCCGTAAATTCATCGGGTAAGAATTTTGCATCAAGCTTGTGGATTATTTTGCTAAAATGAATTTCGGAGAATTCGTGTGCAAAATCGGGTGCGTTATCCCAATCAGGATTGCCCTGCCCGTCATTTGGAGCCTCTCTTGATACTCTGATATACAAACCACTTTCAGGAAAATCATATATACCACCTACACTTGCATTGCTTAAAGGTGTTTCAATTGCGGCTAAGTATTGTGTACCTAAATAAATATAATAACCATCCATAACAACGGCAACAGTTTCGTTTATTATAATCTCTATAGAATTATTAATTTCTATTTCTGTTCCATCTGACTTGAGAGCTTTTAGTGCGTGGTCAAGAGTAGTGTATGCGTCATTATTTAATTCCGCAATTTTCACATACTTACATTCTTCCCAAACGGCTTTGACCACTGTCGAACAAATTTCCTCGCCGGTATACGCCGGAATAGTAATTACATTGCCTTTATACACTTCTTCCTCGTAGAATGGTCTGTTTAAAATGTGAGATACAGATGTAATATCGTTTTCTGTATAGTCAGGGTGACCACTACCAACTCGATTCTTAATTTCTTGAATTTCTGTTTTATTATTCTGAATCTCTGCATTTACTTGATAGACCGCATTTGAAGTGATAGGATTTCGAGAACCCTCTGTAGGCGTTTTGTCGATACTTAAAAACTTATTGTCGAGTTGTTGGAACTCGCCTTTAAATTCGATGGTTGTGTACTCGGATACCAAATCTGACTTCGTTAGAACATATATACCACTTTCGGGGAATGAGACATTAGAATAGATACCCTCTATGAGAACCATATTAATATCATTCTCGTCAACTAAAACAACACTACTATTAACATAAGAAGCATTACCAAGAAGCTCCCATTCATTGTTATAAACTTGACCAATCATACCACCTGCGACACTTTTTATCTCGTTAATGAGAACAGATGGTACGTCTGGTAAATTCGCCCTTTTTACATAAAGCGAGGTAATAAGTGTTAGTTCTGCTGAAGTTGCAGTTGCCAAAACCTTGTTACTTTCTATACTCTCAAATTTTCTTGTATCATAGAAAGGTCTGTTTTGAATGTAACTTTTTTGTGTTTCATCGTTTTCAGAGTAATCAGATTGAATTTGTTCATCAGGAATAATACTATCGATTGCATTAAAAACAGCACCTGAACTAATAAGATTTGTTGAATCTTCGGTAACTTCTGTATCTACATCGGGTTTGTTTTTGATAAAAGACGCTTTTGTTTCATCTGTTTCTGCATAGTCCGCTTGTACTTGACCACCAGTAGCTGCAATGTTGTCAAGTTTATCGTTGACATATTGGTAAACACCATCTGATGTAACAAGATTGTCTGAGTCTTGTGTGGGAGTTTCATCAGTATTTAAAAACTTGTTATCGAGTTTTTTGATGGTAGTTCTAAATTCAATAATCATCTCTCCAGCAGGTGGGTTAGGAATAAAAGCTGAAACAAGAACATATACACCTGGTTCAGGGAAAGATGTAATTCCAATCAAACCTGTGTCTTCTTCTGTAAAATTAACATCTACACCATTTTCATCAATAATAAACATATAGTTTTCAACTGTATAGTCTGTGGCACCTATACGATTATATCTAACTTGATTATTCCCAAACACAGAAGGTGTCAATTCTTGGAACGCACCATCATAAACGCCTGTTATTTCTTCAGACAACTGAAGAGCCGTTAAGTCTCCAAGAGGCAAACCAGAATACTTTGCCAATAAATAATTTTGATTATATAAATCATTGTTATCTGCACATAAATCAGCATTTATTCCTAAAAATGAAATATCATCATGATATTTTGTTTCATAAAAAGGTTTGTTTATTAAATATTCATAATTTAAAACGTTAGAAGGTAAAAACCTCTCTTCAAGTAATTCAATGCGTGGATTAAAAGTAATTGATTTTAAGGTTAGTGTACCACCATTTTCACCATGTGCACATTGTATATATAAACCACTAGACGAGAAGCTACAGCCAGCATAACTTGGACTGTCTTCGTCATAAATAGCAATGACTACATCGGGTCTTGCTACATATTTTCCTATCGCAGAAAATGTATCAGTATATGATTTGTTCAAATCAACAGCATCAACAACTGTACCATCCCAATATTCTACAGATTTAATACAGTCAATTATTGTACATGGGTCAGCTTCTATTTCAGCAATTTTTATATAATAATGTGTATATACCAAACCGGTACCATCTGTACCGAAAGAAGTACGATCTAGTTCATCTGCATTTTCAACATCGATAAATCCATCGTAAATCTGCACTTCGCCAAACGGTTTATTCTGAATAAAACTCGGAGCATCGGGATCAAGCTCCGCATAGTCTGCCTGAGTTGTAACAACATCTGCCACATAGTCTTTAGTAGCTACTTCTTTCTTTTCCTCACCAAGTGTAATGTCACCTGCAAACCAAGCGTTACCATCGTGGTCTAGTGTATAAGCGTTGGAGCGATCATCTTCACTTGTACCATTACCTACAATGTCAAGATATTTGCCCTCGGAATCAATTTCGTTAAACTTGCCTTGCACATGCTGGAAGTCACTGTCTGCCACAGTACCTACACCTTCGGTGTGAGTCATTTTTCCGTTTGCGTGTGTATTGTATCCTTGGGCGTGAGAATAAGGACCATCTGCCGTATTATTACCGTAATCGTTAAATATTTCTCCAGCCTTGGAACCTTTTTTACCAATATTCACACCATCTGGTTTATTTTTTATATAGTCAGCCTGAGTTTCGTCAGTCTGATTAAAATCTGGTTGGGGGATAATGCTCCCACCAACAACATGAAATTTTTTTACTGCCATTAAAATCCTCCTTTCTAAAACAAGGGAGCCGTGTGGCTCCCCATTAGGATTTCATTAGTTATTTTTTCTTTAGTTTATTATCTTAGCCATTAAGTTCAGTTGCCTCAATAGTAAAGGCAGCATCTTCATACCATTTCTTGTCTGCCTGATTATAATATGCATCGAAATATGCTTCATTGTATTCAGGGATTGCAATATAGTCCGGGTACAATGCAGGGTCTGCATAATCTGTTGTATCTTGGAGATCGAGAACCTCTCCTGTTTCTAAATCAATAACTGCATAATAATAAGCATATGTAAGTGCCATAATTATTCCTCCTCACGATATGTAAAATAACGAATAACATAAGTGTTTTCACTGTCGTTAATTATATTAAAATCAATAGATTTATCTGTAAAATTTTTTGTTAAAGTTGATATTTTTTCCATCGATAACACAGAATATAAACAATCATTAATTACAACCCTATCTGCAGCCACGCTATTATCCAAACTAGTATTGTATTGGACGATTATACACTGCATCTTTGTATAATCATATTTATCGTATAATGGCAGTGGAATGGAAAAACTATCTCCTGGTCTAATTCTACGTGTGCCCGCAGTAGTTCTATATGCAGGTATGTCCTTTTGACCTTCAATCACTCCTGCACTAGTGATAACAGTCTTGCCTTTACGAACATCGTTTTCAGTCGCATCAACCACTGGAGCTTCTTCGGCCACCACACCTTCAAGAACTGTGCCATCTTCTAATTCTAGCTGCATAACTTTGATAGGGGAAAATCCACCTACCGTATTTCCGTATATAGCCATAATATCACCTTCTTTTATTGTGTTGCCACTTCTGTGATAGTGGCTTGTATTTCATAATCTTTTGATGGCTTATAGCCAATTGCCCACACCTTGAGAATTCCATTGTCGTTTTCGGTAACCAAAGTGACCTCTTCGTCCTGTAAATCTACAATCTGCTGAACGGTGGGCTGAAGATCTATTTTGCTGTTAACGGTTGCAAGAGGGATGTTTATGTTCTGATAAAACGGAGGTGCATTGCCAAGCCAGTTGGCTGACGCTAGGGCAATAGATACGGTCTTACCTTTAAAAGTGTCTATTGCCTCCGTTTTGGTGTAGTAGTCTTCTAATTTTTCATCAGTTTCGGTTGTTATTTTAGTATACTGATTGGCTAATTTTTCATCGGTTTCCTCAGTAATTTTAGTGTACTGATCTGATAATTTTGTATCAGACTCTGTTTTAGTATAATACCTTTCATCGGACTGTTCTTTATCATAATAACCATCAGTTAATTCTTCTTCGGTAAGATATCTGCCATCGTGATTATGAGCTGGCACAATTGCCGCCAAATTTCCAACTAAGACCGTTTCACCAGTGTTGTAAACCTTGAACAAAGTTTCATTAGCCATTGGCAACACCTCCTAAAAAGTCCACTTCGAAAAAACTCTCACTTTGTGTGGGGTATACAGTAATCATTTGGATGTAGTTGCCCAATATATAGGGGTTACCAGCATGATCCGCCATTAACACTCTAAGCTGTACTGTTGCTTTCTTTTTTGTATTAAATTTTAAAGTATCTTCGGGAGTTAATACAGTAGAAATAATTTTAGTTTTGTCATCGATATAGCATGCATCATCAGTGTAAAGCCTTCTTATATTAGCCGTTGCATTATTTTCCTGATAAACCGTAACTTCAATTTCTTGTACGGCATCTACTGTATCTATAATATCAATACAATCAAATTTAATAGTGTGGGTTGTTCCACGAATCATATACACCACTCCTTTCTATTCGTAATGTTAAAGTTCGTGTTTGTCCCATAGGATTTTTGCTTCTTTAGTTTCGGGGCATTTTTCCCATACAAACACAAGGCAGTCTTCACCTTTTTTTGAGGTATATAGAATGTCCAAAAAAAACTCTTCTCCCAGAGCCTTGAAGTACTTAGCACACTGCAACATATTACTAAAATAAACACAGTGCTCGTTTCCAGGTTCGTATGTTTTGCCCGTAATTTTGCTTGTAATCATTTCTTCTTTTCTCCTTATAAAAAAATAAGGGATACCATCTACTCGGAAGTAAAGGTATCCCTTATGTTATTAAATTACTCCTGAGCGGCATAGTATCACCACTTCTTTTTATTTTTTTTATTTGATTTGAAGACAGGCTTTGCTTCCACAGGAGTAGTCGGTTCTTCAACTACAACTGCCACCGGTTCTTCAACTTTAGTTTTCACTGGTTCTTTAGGTATTGCTTCAGATTTAAGTCTCTCAATATGTGCGAGAACACTTTCGGTCAGTGTAATTTCATCGAGATTATATGCTGAGAGTTCTTTGAGAGTCTCGTCAGCAGTAATTAGGTTGCAACCATGTTTTGAAAGGATTGCATAGATATCTGCGTGTTCTTTGCAACAAAAATGCTCTGCATCGTAGTTAGGTCTTGCTACCTGACACTTGAGGCAGAATTCATATTTAGTTCCACAAGTTTTACAGGTATATGTATTTGTTCGAGCCATTGGTTTGGCCTCCTTTTAATCATTTTGTTGGGTAAGTATTTTATGAATTGCGTTGTCGATGAGAGTTTTGTAGGAACCATCTTTAATTGTCTTATATGATAATTCTAAATAATAATATCCGTCAAAAGACAAGACATAATCCTTTTTAAATTTATCTCTCCATTGTTGATATTTGAGTGCATCTTCCTCAGATATATTGGCACGTTCTGCATATAATCTTGTTAACTGTGTTATTTCATAATGTTGCTTTCCATGAGTTTCAATAATTAAATGGCAATTATTAATTTGTACATCATTATCATATGGCATATAATGTTTGGAAAACTTGTTATATGCAACAATCGAACAGTTATATTCATGAGCTAATGGATAATCATATTGATTTTCTAAATACAACCTAACTTCTTCTTGTATATAACTCTCCGTTCTTGTTCTATAGCACTCTGGGCATCGTGCGCCTGCAATAAAATGACCTGGAAAAGTTTTATAACTGTCATGTTCTATATCATATTGACACTTGATATAAATAATTGTAGTTGCACGAGCACAATAGGGAATATTCCATGGATCAATACCAACATTCTTATGATAATCCCAATATTTTTCTAAAAAGTCTTCACATATATTATCAATACCCCATTGAGCAAAAGAATTACATCTCAAACATTTACCCTCTCCATATGAATATTTAGTTAAATTAACTAATTTATAAGGAGTACTAGGATGCAATCCTCTAGGACATTTAAAATAATATTTACCTGGAGATGTTCTTGCTGTATCTAATGGAGATTTAGAATTTAATTCATAATCCCATCTGTCCAATAAATCTTGTCTATCGTTAACAATACACCAATGTTGAAAAGAATTACAATATTTGCACTCCAATTTACTATTATGTTTTCCCAATGTAGCAACTTGATAAATTGAACTGTCGTGAATTCCATCTGGACATTTTAAATACATATCTATTTTTGCATACAAAGAAACATCCTGAGGTTTAAAATTATTTTTATCATAATCAAATCTCTCAAGAATATCTTGCCTATTATTTTGAATACACCATTCATACAAACTAATTTTCATAAAAATACTACCTCATTTTTATCAATAATGCCTCTTTTAAAACAGCAAGAAGAGAGGAGTGAGGTAAAACTCCTCTCTTATCAATAAGGTTAATTACTCCTTATCTATCTCACAATTAAATTATATCATAATCATTTTGTATTGTCAATTAGACAATTTGCACAAAAATTTCCAAAATTATTCGGGGATGGTTATTGAAAATAACTTCTTTTCCTTATCACAATCTCTTTATTCAACTAAGTTCGTTACACTTAATCAGCATCATTACATGCGTCTTACATTTTCATGTAAGGATAGACTATATCTTCACCCATCTGAATACGGGGCACACCACTTCGAGTCACTTAACTCTACTTCCTTACGGAATAGTCGTTGAACCTTTTCCTATTCGGAACTTGGCTGCTGATTACCTATTGTTTACAACATTTAGGATTTAACCATATGTCATCTAATCAATTTTTTCTGCTTTCGCCACCATCGTACTTAGATATATTTCATTCTTATACTGTGGTTTGATTAGCTTTAAGGGTTTCCAGCAATTCAATGTGTTATATTTAGAGCAGTTTACACTGCAATGGAGCTATATAAGTTAACTCCTGCATAGCTTTTAAGCTAAAGGGATGAGTTGAGTCCGTAGCACAATTATGTTTATATGAAGCCGTTACACTTCATACCGTCTATGAAGACTGCTATATATTACTATATAGTTCAGACTATATCATATTCTCATATTGTTTTATCCTTTATGAGAACCCTATCTTTTCCATCCACTTGGATGTACTCTACTCACTTCTTCGTACAAGTATTTCTCTTGTACTATGTTTTCGATAGTCGTTTAGCTTTTATACACAATGTGTAATTTAGCACTTGGTTGTCCATATAAAATGGAGTTTCCATGTTTAGATAGGTTTTCGAAACATATTACTATGTTAAGCCACAGCTAGGTTTATGGACCAATCAAAGTCGGGACTCAGTTTTGCATTGGGGAATACGAGGTAAGCATAAATAAGGTTTGTCTGATCACAAACGTCGCAACCAAGAATTTCCATAATGAACTTACAACCAACAGGGAAGTTAGTTGCTGAGTTCACAACTTCTACCGCACCATTCTTTGCTGAACCATCAGCGTCATAATCATACATAAAGAAGAGCTGACTGCCAACAACATGAGCATCAGCACCAATAACAAGAGTTACCTTATTACCTGCAACAGCAACTGCCTTTTTAGCAGCTGTAGATTCAACTGCAATCTTTTCACCAAGAGTTCCGTCACCATTAAGTACATAAATCTTAGGTTCAGCCTTGGGTGTATGTGCAAGAGTATACTCTGTTTTAGCAGCTTCAACGTCAATAGTTTCAAAGCAAGGTGCTTCAATTGTCTGATTAGAATCAGCAACTTTCTTTGTTGTACCTGACTGTGTTGCAATAAGGTTCATATCGAAAAGTGCGTTTTCAGCAGAAAATTCTGCTGTTTTTGCTCTGTAGAATGTTGCAATCGGAACACTAAGAGCGTCAACTGCATCTGTAGATTCAGATGTACAGTTAAGTGAAGGGTTAGTAATCTGGTTGATAGAGAAAAGAACATCACCAGCTTCAATGCCAAGTTTTTCAACTGCACCCTGTGCTACAGCGATACCACGTACTACTCTATCAATAACAAAGTTATTAAGATCAAAAGCCATAATATTTTCCTCCTTAAAGAAAATTAAATTTATTTTTTATATTAAGCCTCTCGGCCCAATTATGTTTTAAGTTGAGAATTTTTTTCTGTGGTGATTTCTCGACACCAATCAAAATTTTTCTTGGGGATTTTTGAGGTATCCACCATCCCTGAATACGAACCTTGCAATAAAGCATCCGCATTCACAATTATTTGCAGTCTATTGAGGTCATCAAAAAATTCGACCAACCCCATATTTTTAACATAATCCAAAGTATATCCCATACGGCACTTAACCGATGTTATCAACGGCTTCAAAAATGACTTATATGGTTGCTTTGCATTATATTTTAATTTCTGCCTATCTTCATCAATCATAAACTTTTTAGTGTATTCATTGGCAGCCTTTTCAACCTTTTTGGTTAAATTATGAGCAGAACACAGATAAGAATGAATCTTGCCAAATGCCAACTCATCAATTCTTATACCCGTCTCTGGGTCACCCAAAAATATAGTATCATTATCTTTATTTTCAAATGGACGCATAGTCCGAAAATTTAAATCACCAAAAAGAATTGAAGTTTTTTCTTGTGGTAATGTGGGTACTAGCATCATAAATAACTGAAAATCAGTTAACTGTGTCCAGTCTAATCCCATATCCCACAACTGAGACTTCATTTCACTAGGAATTGCAGTAATAGTTTGAACCATAGAATAGTATTGGCGTTCACCATATTGCACCACTTCACCAAGTTTGGGAATAGTAATGGTAATATAATCATTAACCACATAAGGGTCACCAAAATATAGTGCCAATTCATCTACTTCTAATAAATTTCCATTAGCCATTATGCATCACCCACAGAATCTCTCTGCACTACTCCGTCTTTTCTATCAACAATGGACTTTCGTTCATACTGATTAGTTTTAAACGGTTTGATAGAGTTAGGCGTAGTCATTTCAAACTGCAAAGTTCTAGTGCAATAATCCGTATCCGTTACACCCTCACGGTCTGACACTAAATTAAGTTGCAAACCAAGACTGTTAGATAAATGAAACACATCTTTAACCAAATAGCCCAATAAGTCATGTCTCTCAGCACCCCACTTGGTTTGCACCAAGTCTTTATGCACAAAAATCACAACTTTTAAAAACTGTGATTTCATTGCTTTATTAAGTTGTGCCGGTTCCATATTATCAAGCATAAAAGTTATATAATTTCTAGATGTATCCTGAGTACCTGGAATACGAATAAATGGATATATGTTCTTATATAAATATTCATCGGGGCAACTTGGATCTAATTCTGGGTTGTCCAAAACTTCTATAATATCAGGATCACTGTACAACATCTGCCCAATAATTCGCTTTTTGCGTACAATATCATCATCAATATTTTGAACATCTCTAATCATCCAATCACCTCCACTTGAATCTCACCAATACTACCATCTGCACATTGTGCTTTGATGGTTAGAATAGTTCCAACTAAATTGTATTTCTTGGCAACTTTAAGTTTCATTACACGATCATCAGTAGTAACCGTGTAATCACCAAAAGTTTCAGTGTAATTTTCATATGACTTCTCATATGTACTCACACCGTCAGACAGACTCCATTTGATATCAAAATAATTATCTTCTGGCAATTGTGCCGTAAAGATTTTTTCACTGCCACCAACCTTGACGGATGGCCTTGTACCATTATATTTAATATCAAATGTATTTATAAGACTTGGTTCTACATTGGGAACAGATGGTGTTATTTCAGAATCA
>JAEIGA010014308.1_pt1 | contig 12081 bp, 11 predicted proteins | sample 9270691 | NCBI WGS metagenome assembly JAEIGA01 (sample SAMN17057246, study PRJNA624740) | gut metagenome | biome: biome; isolation source: fecal sample | host: Bos grunniens | place: China: Xizang | collected 2019
AGGTATTGGTGTTGGAATTGACTTATAATGGTGGTATGGATGAGTGAATATAGTCACTGCTCTGCAAAAGCAGCTACGTTGGTTTGAACCCAACTGCCACCTCACAAATTAGAATATTCATATGTTTATTTAAAGATTTTTCACATGGGAAAGAGATTAAAGAGATACAAAGTTGGTTTAGACAGCGAAACTATGGCAATTAGCATGGTTTCTGAACCAGCTATTGAGGTTGATTTCATACATATGTCAAAGGATGAGGAGAGAAAGCAGATATTCCTTGAGAAGGATGAGAAATACATGGTTTATGGACCAGTTCTGATTCCTGATGTTGACATTTATAGAAACAACGGAGAACAAGAATACTATTTATCATTCACAAAGGAGAGCATTGAGAAGATGTCCCAAGAATATATGAAGGATTTCAAGCAGTACAATGTGTCACTCCAACATGAGGAGCAAGTCGATGAGGTTTGTATGGTTGAGTCTTGGGTCGTTATGGACTCTTACAAGGACAAAGCTAATGCTCTTGGTTTTAACGTACCAGAAGGTACATGGATGGCAGCTTTCAAGGTAAACAATATTGATACTTGGAATCGCATTAAAGAGGGTGAATTGAAGGGATTCTCAGTTGAGAGTATGATTTCACTCGAAGAGTTTGGAAAACAAAATGATAATAATATGAATATAGAAGAGACAAATGACATGGGATTCTGGAGTAAAATGAAAGAAGTCCTTTCAGAAGTGTTCACATCAGCACAGATGGCTGAGGAACCAGCAGAGATTGAACCTACCAATATTGATTTGGAGGAACAGCAACCAACAGCACAAGAACCAACGGTTGAGGAACCAGTTGTGGAAGAACCTAAAGCAGAAGAGCCAAAGGTTGAGGAACCAGTGGTTGAAGAGCCAAAGGTGGAAGAAGAACCAAAACAAGAGGTAGAAGAACCAAAACACGAGGAAGCTCCAAAGGATAATCATCTTGAGGAACTTATCAATAACTTGAAGGAAGAGATTGCCGCATTGAAGGAAATGAACACTGGTCTTCAAGACAAGATTAAGGACTTGGGAAGTCAGCCTTCAGCAAATCCAATTAACGTAAATGCAAAGCCAAATGCTGCTAACGTAGGTGTTGGAAGTTCAAGTTATCAAGCTTGGAGAGAGCAAATGGCAAAGTATATCTAAACCTACTTTTTTATATAGTATGTTTATATCAAACAAGAAAATAATTAACACAAAAACTAATTACACATATGAGTAATTTTATAGATTTAACAGGACTTACATACTGTGGCAAAGAAGCACAGGAGATTTTCAGTAAGGACATTTATGACATCGACCTTCGCCAGTATGGCATTTCATTCTGGGATAACGTCAAGGGTAAGATGAAGCTTTATAGCGGAGAGATTGGTGACGCTTGGCAAGTTTACACTTGTCCATTCACCCCTGCAGGTGCTGCTTCATTGGCAGAGAGTTTCATTGAGCCAGCAGCTATCAAGGTAAATCAGGAAAACTGTTATGACACATTCTGGAATACATTCCTTGTAGACCAGACTGAGATTTCACTTAGAGGTGGTATCCCACAGACTTTCGGTGAGTGGTACTTCGGTAAGCTTCGTCAGAAGATGGCTAAGGAATATCAAGAGATTTTCTGGCAAGGTGACACAGCTCGTACAGCTACAACTAAGGTTTATCTTAAGGCTACTGATGGTATCGAGAAGAAGCTTCATGAGAACAGTGGTGTAACCAAGGTTAGTGGTGCTTCATTCACCGTTGACAATGCAATTGCACAAGTTGAGGCTCTTATCATGAAGGGTCTTGAGGTTGCTAATGCAGCAGAGGTTGACACTGAGGGTTACAAGGTATTCATCAACCACGCTGATTTGAGAGTTCTTGAGGTTGCTCTTGGTAAGGTTTGCTGCCCTAACTCAGTTAATGCAGTATTCTCTAACTATGCTCGTCAGGACGGTCGTATCTTCGTAATGGGATATGAGTTGGTTCCAGCAATGTTGAGCGCAGGTAAGATGATTTTTGGTCCAGCTCGTAACTTGGTACTGGGTTATGATACTTTTGACAGTCACCTGGAATACAAGCTCATTGATATGAGAAATACAACTGGTGACAACATGTTCCGTGTTCTTGCAATTTCTAACATCGCAGTTGGTATTGTAATGCCAGAGTTGTTCGTACTTAGTGAGTAATAAGGCTCATTTGTCTTACAATAATATATAATCTAGATGCGGAGGGGTAACGTACTTCCATGTTACCCTTCCATTATCAAAGAGAAAATAAAAAATTAATTAAATACATAATATATTATGGCTAATTGTTCATTAAATAAAAACTTGCTTCGTAAGGATAGCTGTAACTATTCACTTCCAGAGGTAAAGGATATTTACATTGCAAACTTTAGTGATGTTACTGCTGCTCCAGTTGATTATGACTGCACTAGTGGTGTTACTGTAAGTGCAATTACTTTGGCTAATGATGCTTCTTTCTATCACATTGAACCAGCAAAGAACTCAGTTTCATTTACTGACGAATTGGTAGTTGAGGATAATGGTAACAAGTACCGTACTCACACTGTAACCTTCACATTGAATGGTAAGTATGATAAGGATATGGTATGTCCAATCGATGCTCTTGCACTTGGTAGATTCTTCGTTGTTGTAGCAACAGCAGACGGTGAATATCTTGCACTTGGTAGAGCTACTGGTCTTGAGGCTTCTGCACAGTCTGTAGCTGGTGGTGGTGATTCTAACGGTATCACTGTAACTCTTTCAGCTAACGTAACTGAAGCTGCTACTCCATTGAGTGCTGGTGCTATTGCAGTAGTTAAGGGTTAATAAACTAATTTTAAATCAAATAAAAAAGAGAGTAGTTATTTGCTACTCTCTTTTTTTGTCTTTTTACTTTTAGGTTTTTCCTTCCATCTTTCATCATCTGGGTCTTTTCCCATATTATAATATGTCTTAAATCTACCATCTGTGCTGTTCTCTTGCACTAAGTAGACATATCCGTTTTTCTTCTCAATGTACTCCATAATATTGTTTTTAAATAAACATATCTTCAGAGCCATTTTCATATGTTTATTTAAATGTGAATTAACATGGCAAACGTTAATAGTTATTACTTATACCAAAAATACGAAAAGAGAGGAGACCAACCTTGGATTCCTCTAGATGTATATTCTGTAGATGGTGATGGAACAATGCCGATTGTAATGAAGGAAGAAGGAGACCCTTATTGTAATCCAATATATAGGGTTATCAACATCTATTCTTGTGTTGGGCATGATAGATATGTTGAAAAGGTTCAAGAGATATCTTATGATAATGGTGAGACATGGCAAGAAACTGGAGTTGTAACTGCTGCCACATTGGATGAGAAAAACAGTTATAGTTGCGGATATATGCCTCAAAACCCAGATGTACTAGGTGGAATAGAATATAAATATGTTGCGTTGTCGTATAATTATGGACGTGGTATATATGTACCAAACTGTTGTAGTTCAACAACACTTACACAAGATGACACATACGAATATATTCCATGGACTGGAACTAATGTCACTTTACGTTTTTATTTTGCTAACTCAAGTTTAAACTCTACAGGAACTCATAGATTAAACGATTTTTATTCAGCTTACCAATATATTTACATTGGTTCTTGTGTGGATGAGATAGGGGATGGAGCTTTTCAGAATCGTAATCGTTATGACTACGTTGAGAAATTGATAATTCCAGATACAGTGATAAGAATTGGAAACAATGCTTTATATGCCACTGATTCGATTATAATTGGTAGTGGATGCACATCCATAGGTGAGCATAATATAAGTTTGAATAATCTAGTTATAAAAGCCACAACACCACCAACATATGGTGGAGGAATAGACGCAGATAATGTGTATGTTCCAGCTAGGAGCATTGATTTGTATAAGAATCATGCTGTATGGGGAACATATGGAGATAAATTAAAACCAATATATAGTTAATTATGGATTTTTGCGAAAGAATAATTGCAAGTGGAGATACTGCTGTCCCACAAGGTGCTGTTGGCGTTAATTGTTGGGCTAGTGGAGAAACTATTAGCGTATCACTTCCATCTTCTGTAAGAGCCGTTGATACTTTTGAGAATAATGGTGGTCATGTTTCAGTTTCACTTAACAGTGGATTGGTATATTATCAAGGGCAAACAGACCAAATCAATGGTGGCTTGCCATCATCACTTAAATGGTTAGACACTGGACAAGGTAATGGTTGTAATTTTAGCCCTAATAATGGTCTAATGATAATTGGTGATTCTGCTTTCGAAGGAGGAGTGTGTATGAGTGGAAATCATAACAGCAACATACCGAAATCTGTCAAATTTATAGGAGAAAGAGCATATAGAAATTCTCTTATTAATGGGACTGTTAAATGCAAAGCACCTTTTGTTGCTGAGAACGCTTTTGAATATTGTAGTGGAATAACATCTTTCAATTTTGATGTATCAGATGTTGAAAACACCAATTCTTATATTTTGAATCCATTCTTCACATATAAAGAATATTGTGATGGATATCATGATGGATGGAAAGGACCAGCAATTCAAGATTTCCCTCTTAAATCAATATTTCTGAAAGGATATGAATGGGTTTATTTGAATATGATTAGGTCTGGAAATTTTAGCACTATCCCAAGACTTAATAAAATTGAAATCATTGGAAACGGCAATACAAAAGTAGGTTGGGGAACAAATGAAGATGAAGATTATAACCCAATAAAGTATAATGAAGGATGCGACTGTAATCTTTTTGCTAATGAGGTAATTATTGGTGATGGTGTCAAGACATTATCTAGTACTATAATGGCAGTAGTACCAGACCCAGACCCTATATATCCAGATATACCATCAACAGCACATCCTGATAGATATAATAAACCTGCAAGAAATACTAGAATTAGATTAGGTAAAGATATTGAAGCAATTTATTATGCTTATATTGGACATGAAGTTCTTGGCGGTTATTGGTCATTCTATACTGAACGTCTTGAAATAACGAAAGATGATGGCATTATGCTACCAAACGAAACGAGTACAAATATAAACAAAATCTTCGGTGGATGTACAGCGATATATGTTCCTTCAAAAGTATATCAAGCATATTTGGCAGCAGATAATTGGAGTGGTATGGCTTCAAGGATAAATTCATATTAATCATGAGTGTAACACAATATACAATAGGATGTGGTTATGAGTTACTAAAACTCAAGGATACCGTATTCTTCTTATCAAAAAACAGTCTTAAAACCATTACAATCGATAATGGAGAGGCATATGCGACATTTGTTAATCCAAGTCCATATCCACCTTCTCCTAACAGATTGAAAGGTTTTAATGTAAAGTTAACAGAAACAGAATCACTTGATGAACGATACAAGTTCACCAAGCAGTTAACCATGTCCATACATGGGCATCTAACTGATTCAAGATTCTTGATGGACGATGACTATTACATTGTAGTCCAGACTGAGGATGGTACATATTACTTGGTTAACGTTGATTTCCCAAGCAAGATGACCTATACCTACAATCTATCAGAAGGACAGAATCAGACTGACTTCACATTCAATTCAAACTCAAATCATCCAACCCTAAAGCTTAATTGGAGTCCTACAACATGGAATACATGTCAAACCTATCAACTACATGGTATTGACTCTTTAAAGCTCTTAGAGAAGGCTTATACAAGCATTGACAGTAATGGTGTTATCAATCTCTTTGATGGTCATGAATTCAATAATGTTGATTTCCTTAAGAACACGGCAGCACTTCAAGAGGCTTATGATGGTGAGATTACAACCACAACAATAAGTTTTGAAATTCCGTTTAACAACTATAAACCATCATGGCAGTATAACTTATTGGAGTTTGACAAGAACTTATATGCAGCACATATAACTCCAAAGAACTCTACTAGTGGAATATTTGCTGGTTATGAGCATGGTTTACAGCCTTCATATGAGCTTAATGGAAGCGCAACTGTTGGAGAGTCCACAACGATTAAAATAACGCTCACAGAGGCTTCAGAATGGGGTTTGTTCGAGTTTGATACATGGTCTTACTACAGAACATCTACAAAGGATTGGATTGGAGTGGATTCTGAGGTGAAATGTCTTGAACTTGGATTTGGAATTAATTCATTAATGCAAGAGGTTGATGGAAATGGTACTCCAACTGGACGTTATAAGTGTCTTGAAGGTTATGAAAGTGAATATTCTAACTATAATATCATAGGAACTTATACAGAGAATGAGGCTGAGAGTTTCAAGACATCGAAATGTACAAGATTCAGAACTAGAGGTGCTGCTACTAGCATGTATACTTGTATCAATGGAGATAAGTATGAATTGGTTCGCAATGACTTATCGTATGATGGAGGAAAGCACTGGATTTTTGACGATGGTTATTACACAATTGGTGATTTAATTGAAAGTGGGGCTAGTGAATGTGAGATAGAACCAGAGATAGAATGGGTTTTAAATGAGGATAAGTTTGTTTGTCTTGACCATTTTGAAAGATGGATTCCAAGTGGATACACTTGCATCAATGGTGATAAATACCAGAATAATTATAAGCAAGTATCAGATGACAATGAGCATTGGACTGATTCAGACCCACTAGAATGGTCTGCATCAACAGTCATTGAGTATGACAGTGATGATTGTAAGATATATCGTTGGGTTGAGTGTGGAACAACTTGTGTTGGGTTTGATAAGTACCAGAACAATATCAAAGAGCAATCGTCTGATAATGGACAAACATGGACGGTGGTTAATCCTCCTCAATATTCTGCTAGCACATTAATTGAAGCTAATTCACAAGATTGTGGCTACACAGACCCACAATATGAGTATCTAACACTTATTCCATTAGAGGATACAACATTTACCATTACTTCAAGAACAGAGTATCCACCTGAATTTGAATATTCATTGGATGATGGTACAACTTGGATAACATGGAGTGGAGCATCTCAAGCAACAACTGCTACAATTCAAGCCAATCAGAAGATGAGAGTTAGGTGTTATGGTGGCGCATATTATGCTAGCGTTGGTACTATATCTTCTACTGGACGTTTCAACTTGTTTGGTAATATTATGTCATTGATTGACACTTACAACTTTAGTGGAAGAACTACTTTGGTAAGTGATGATGCAAGTGATGTCTTCATGTATTTATTCCAAAATGCAAGAGTTGTGAATGCTGAAAATCTAGTTTTACCACTTCTTCAATTCGGTAAGAGTGATGATAGAGAGTATTATGGTATGTTCCAAGGTTGCACAGAATTGGTTAAGCCACCAAAGGAACTACCAGCTACAAGTTTGGGATATCAATGTTATAGATACATGTTCAATGGATGTATTAGCATGACAGAATCACCAATTATTAAAGCACCAAACTTTGGTTATTCAGAGACTTGTGCTAGAATGTTTGAGAATTGTTCAAGCCTAAGCAAGATTACATGTTATGCAACTTATAATAGAACCTTTAATTACTATTATGAAACATCCAATTGGGTTAACGGAGTTGCGGCAAATGGTACATTCTATAAAGCATCAACAGCTACAAAGTGGCAAGAAGGTGTTAATGGTATCCCAAGTGGATGGACAGTTGTAGATATTACTTAATATATTCAAAAGGTTACGTGTCACACGTAACCTTTTATGTTTTAATATGTTTATTTAAATCGATTTTTATTATGAGTTGCAACGGAAATGTTTATAACATTGGTATGGGATGCTGCGAACCTGTATTGGGTCCAGTTGAGAACTACTATACCAAACCTACAATTGATAGAAAACTTGAAGAAATAACAAGCGCAATAACAAGTGGATGCTGCATCACACCAGAAGAGGTGGATGAGAAGATTGAAGAAGCAATCAGTGGCATTACTGTTAGTGGTGTAACTGAAGAACAGATGAATGAAGCAATAGCTTCAGCAAAGACTGAGATTGAAGCTGAGATTCCTACTGTACCTACTTCAAATACAGCATTCACCAATGATGCTGGGTATCTTACAGAGCATCAGAGTCTATCAGGATATGCCACCACAGCCTTTGTAAGTGCGTTTACCTATGACAAGGCTACCATCGATGAGAAAGTGGCTGGAGGAGGCTCTTTTGACCCTTCTCAGTACTATAACAAGACTGCAACTGATGCGTTGCTTGATGAGAAGTTGGACGTTACAGCATACACCCCAACAGATTTGTCAAATTATTACACCAAGACAGAGGTAGATAACGAGATTATATCAGCAATAACAGATGTTGAAGCTGAGATTCCTACAGTTCCTACAAGTAATACAGCTTTCACCAACGATGCTGGTTACTTAACTGAACATCAGTCTTTGAGTGGTTATGCTACAGAGCAGTGGGTTGAGGATAAGCATTATATAACTGGTGTGGATTTGTCCAATTATGCTACAAAGGCAGAGATTCCAACTGTACCTACCTCAAATACAGCATTCACCAATGATGCTGGATACCTTACAGAACATCAATCATTGACTGCATATTCAACCACACAAGAGGTTAATACAATGATTAATCAGAGTGTCAGTGGAAAACAAGATACCTTATCAGCTGGAACCAACATAACCATTGTTGATAATGTGATTAGTGCTCAAGGTGGTGGAGCTACATATACTGCTGGTGTTGGTATTGATATTACCAATAATGTTATCAGTGCTGTCATCAAGTTCTGGTGCGGAACAATGTCTGAATATGAACAAATCAGCCAACCTGACAATAACACAATCTACTTAATACATTCATAATATGCCAATAGTTTCTTGTAATTACAATATATCAGATGTCTTATTCAGTGGGTACACCATTAATAAGATTTTTGGTTGCGGTGGACAGTTGGTATATGATAAAGAGCCATGTGAATGTCCACAATGTGGAGATTGTAATGTTGGTGTGAGCATGCCATATGTATTGAACTATAATGCAAAGACATATGACCCTACAACACGCACATTACCAAATACACCAGACACAAGTAGCAATTACTATAGTTGCACATTAACTGGAGACACTCAGAACATTGTGGTTTACCCAGACCATTTGGATTTGACCAATACAACAAGCGTTGGAGGTGCTTTACATCCATATATGGACTTGAATGTGAGAAACCTTGGTGCTAAGTTAACCATTATTGCAAAATGTTATAAACCAACGAATACAGTTGACAGTGACTTGATTGTTAATAGAAGTACCTCAGCATATAACTGGATGTTCAAATGGAATCAAAACAATGTTGTAATGGAAGGTTCTCGTGTTGTTACTGGTGTTTCTGTATCATCTTCAGAGCCAAATATTGTATATATGCTCGCAAAGAACGATGAGAACACTCCTCAAGATACTTCAAAGGTTTATTTCAGAAACTTCACCACTTGTACAGAATCTACAACAACTCCTTGGTCTTTCCATTATGCAAATGTAAGCAATGGAGGAGGTTTATTCAGTGAATATGCAAGTACCACTACTGGTAATTTCTGGAAGGGTAACTTCTATTGGATTTATGTTGCAACAAAGGAATTGTCCTATGAGGAGATAATGCAAGTCATATATTACAACGAGAACTGCATACAATAATAATATGTTTATCTAAAGTACTTTTAAGATGATTGAAAATTACCAAGATGTAATGAATGAGTGGATGAATCCTTCTGTTGGTTGTTGCACCAATATGATGGAGATTATCCCAGACGAGGATATACATAGATGGGCTGTAACACGTACAATTACAGTCCTAGCCAACTCTGACTATTACTATACCAAGACAGAAGTTGACAAGCTTCTTCAAGATATTACAGCAAGTGGTGTTACAAGAGCAGAGGTTGAGGAGATGATTTCAAGAGCTGTTGCAACAAAGGCTGACCAAGCTGAGGTTGATGCTATTGCAGCACAAGTAAGACAGAATACAGAGAGACTTCTTAACACATATACAAAGACTGAAACCAATGACTTGCTAGCAAACTATTTATCAAAGCTAGAGGCAATGAGAATAAGGGATAATTACTCAAAGGTGAGTGGTGATACCTTGATATTGAACTCAGAATTAGGAATAACAATATAAAAGCAAATAATACGTATTATGAGTAATATTTTAAACAAAATTCAGCTTAGTGGCGTAACATACGACCTTGTTGATGCAAGTGCTGTCCACAGTCTTGATGGATATGCAACTGAGGCTTATGTAACCGCAGCTACAAATGCTCTCGCAGAGTCAATTGCAGAGCAAGGCTACCAGACAAGTGCTGATGTACAGACAAGAATTGACCAATCTGTAAGTGGTAAGCTTGATACTTCAATATTCGCTACCTACAGTGGTGCTACTGATACAGCTTTGGCTTCAAAGTTTGCAGGAGCTTCATGGAACTCTACAGATAAGAAGATTTACTTCTATGACAACGCTTCAGCTACTGGTACTGCTCTTGCTTATATCGATGGAACAGACTTCGTTAAGGATGGATTCTTGGAGAGTGTGACCATTGAGAATAAGACAATCAGTGGAGAGAGTGTACCTTGTTTGGTATTCATTTGGAATACTGATGCTGGAATCCAAGAGACTGATATCCCACTCAGTGGAATCTTTGACCCAACCAACTATGTTGATATGGCTACATTCACAGCCTATACAGCTTCAACTGATACAGCATTGGGAGGTAAGGTAGATAATACCACATACACAGCTTATACAGCAGCTACAGACACTGCATTAAGCGGAAAACAAGAGACCTTGGTAAGTGGTACTAACATTAAGACCATTAATGGTTCAAGTGTTCTTGGAAGTGGTGATTTAACAGTTGATGGTGGTCTACATGCAGAAGTAACTGGTACCACATTAATTTTCAGTTAATTTCATAACTTTAATTTATAAGAGGCATTGTTCAATAGAATGATGCCTCTTTTTTTAGTATGTTTATTTAAATATATTTCGAAATATGAGTAACATAATTGATAAAATCCAATTGTCTGGTGTTACCTATGACATTGGAGGTAGTGGTGGTGGAAGTCCTACTGTAGAACTCACTCAAGCAGAATATAATGCTTTAGTTACTGCTGGAACTGTCAGTGCTGACACTTATTACATTATAACAGACGCACAAGCTGGAGACCTAACACAGTATTGGACTTCAGCAGAGACTCAGAGTGCCATAACTCAAGCTGTTAGCGGTAAGGTTGATAGTTCAGATGTATATCTCAAGAGTGAGACCTCTGGAGCAACCGAGATTTCAACTGCATTGGGTAATAAGCAAGACACACTTGTATCTGGAACCAACATTAAGACTATCAACAATGAAAGCATCTTGGGAAGTGGTAACATTACTATACAAGGTGGTGGCAAAGCCATTGAAGCTGGTAGAGGAATCTCCATTACAACTGGAGAAACTGCTGATACAGTATCATTTAATCTTCCAATCTCTGCTAGTACTGGTAGTAATAGCATTGCCGAAGGTCATAGTTCAAATGTAGCAAGTGGTGGTTATTCACATGCTGAAGGTAATAACACTAAAGCAAATGGTAGCAATTCACATGCTGAAGGAAATTACACAACTGCTAGTGGTAGTACTTCACATGCCGAGGGTTATACCACTAAAGCAAATGGTAGCAATTCACATGCTGAAGGTAATAACACTAAAGCAAATGGTAGCAATTCACATGCTGAAGGAACTAACACAATAGCAAACAATGAATCTGAACATGCGAGTGGAGAATATAATGTAAGTAACACTGGTGAATCAACATCTGCCCAGACCCTATTCTCTGTTGGTAATGGTGGTTGGGATGAAACAGCTCAAGATATAGTTAGGCATAATGCGTTTGAAATCAGAAAGAATGGTGATATATACTTCTTCGATGGTGCAAACGATGTAAAATTACAAGATGCTATTCCAACTACCACAAGTGCAGTAACTAGTGGTTCAACAGATGTTGTAACAAGTGGTGGTGTATATGCAAAGATGGGTGGTATGACCATTGTTAAGATAACTGAGTCAGAATATGCAGCACTTGTAGATAAAGATGC
>JAEIGA010014309.1_pt1 | contig 12081 bp, 8 predicted proteins | sample 9270691 | NCBI WGS metagenome assembly JAEIGA01 (sample SAMN17057246, study PRJNA624740) | gut metagenome | biome: biome; isolation source: fecal sample | host: Bos grunniens | place: China: Xizang | collected 2019
GGATTGCTGTTTTTTGTGGTGGCGATAGTTTATTTAATCATTTGGAATAATGATAATAAACTGTATGGAAAATTAGCTTTTTCCGATACTTATAATCGAGGCGAGCTTATTGACAAGATTGTTTTGCAAAGTACGGAAGAAACCGTAGTGTTGCTGCAAAAAAACAATTATTGGCTGTTGGAAAATAAAAACAATTATTATGCTGATTTTACAATGGTACATAAGTTTTTGAATTCTTTTAATAACAGTATTTATTCGGTGCGTATTCCATATAACAAAGAATTAGCTGATGAAAAATATTTGAATAATCCCGAAAATTATGAAAAAAATTCGGGAATATTGATTAGAACTTATATTAAAGATGAGTTGGTTGATGAGATGATTGTCGGTTTACCGGCAGAAGATAAAAACTATTATTTCGCCAGAAATTTTAAGGATAATAATATTTGGCTTATCAGCGGAAATTTTGATCTTCCGCTATATGCAAAAGATTGGATTTTAAGGCCATTGTTTGCTGTTTTAACAAAAAAAATTGAAAGCATAACTATTGATGGTGAAACAATAACTACCGAAAATGAATTTACTCCTTTTTATAATAAAAAAGGTGAGGTTGTGAAGGTTGATTTGCTGTCAAAAGTTTTGTCGGGAATATATGTTGTAGACGCGTTAGATAAAGAAAAATTTTCAAAGATACTTGCGCAAAACAAAGATATTAAAAATAAAAAAATGAATGTGGTTACATCATATGGGTTGATAGTTGATTTTGATATTTACTACAATGATAAACAGCTTTGGAGTAATATAAAATTATCGACATCATCTCTTCCATTAAGCGTAATCAATGATTATATAAAAGACAGTAACTTTTTGTATGACGGGTGGTATTTTGAAATATCTCCGGAACAAGGTCATATATTGAGATATTTTAATTTTATGTAATTAAAGGATTATATGAGTGATGTAGAATTTAAGATACCGGTGTTTGTTGCCGATATTTCTGATAATGGTATAATTGAACTTACGAAATCAGGTAAAGTTTTGTTTGCAAATAACAAGGCTAAGTGTATTTTTGGCGGAATAGATACAGACAAAAACATAAAAGATTATATTGGCGATAATGAATTTTTTGTGTTTAAGAAAAATATTGAAATATCTTTGTATAACCAACATCCTCACAGTTTTTATTTTGAGAATGACAACAGATTTTATAATGTGTATTTATATCCCTCAGCATCTTCTGTGTGGCTTGGTTTTAATGATATAACGGAAAAAAGACAGCTGTCGCATTTGTTACAAATAAATTTTTTGCGAGCCGTTTTTAGTGAAAAACATGCAAAAAGCGGTTATTGGGAATTGGACTTAAATAAAAAACAGTTTTATTGGTCGTCAGGAATGTATGAGCTGTTTGAACTTGATGAAAAATCAACTAATATAAAGAAAAATTTGATAAAAGAACTGATATTACCGCAGGATTTGTTTATTTATAAAACCGAGCTAAAAAAACTATTAAAAACAAAAAGTAATATAAGCGGATTTGTGCGGATATTAACGAGAAACGCTAAAATAAAAAAATGTAGGTTTTCTGCGGATATATTTTATGAAAACGGAGAAGAAAAAATAGCCGGCGTATTTGTGGATATGAGTGATTGTAAGGAAAATGAGTGTCAAAAATGCAAATTTTTGGCAAAAGACTATACCTGTATGATGGCAAAGGTTGTGCATGATATAAGACAACCGATAAATGTAATAAAGTTGCTGGCAGATGATGTAAAAAAATATTTGCCGCAAAAAAATGAAATTGTGGCAAAAAAATTGGCTGAGAGTTGCAATAATCTGGAAATAATGGTTACGGACATATTAAATTTGGCAAAAAATAATGAAATAAAATATGAAAAATTTGATTTGAAACCGTTTATTGAAAAGATTTGTGAAGAATATGAATATGAGATAAAAGAAAAAGGTATTAAAATAATTTTGCGGTTAAATAATTTTGAGGTTTTTCAGAACAAATTTTGGGTAGAAAAAATTATAAGAAATTTGTTGGATAATGCGATAAAATATACAAATTCAAAAATTATAATTAAAAATGTTGCCTCTTGTTTTTATATGATTGATAATGGCATAGGTATTGAAAAAGATGACCAAAATCATATATTTAAAGATTTTTTTCAATGTAATACTTTAGGTCAAAAGCAAAACAATGGAGTAGGTTTGGGATTGGCAATAGTTGATTTTGCCGCTTCACTTATCAATGTAAAAATAAATATCAAATCGCGTGTAAACGGTTATACAATTTTTAAGGTGTGTTTATAAGTCAGGCGAAATAATTGCATTTAGCTTAATTTGAGCTAAAATCAGCAGGAGTGTTTAACTATTTTATGGTGTCTGATGTTTAAGAACTTATCTAAAAAAATTAAATCGAGTAATTTATTTGTTAACTATTCAAAAATGTGGAAATATGTGAAGCCTTACTGGGGTAGGGCTTTGATAGCCGTTTTGATTACTATTCCAATCGGCGCTATGGACGCAGTTATTGCTTGGGCGTTGAAACCTTATATGGATGTGGTAATGGTGCAAAAAGGTGCTTCCTATACTGCGTATATTCCGCTATTGATTATCTTGTTTACTCTTATTCAAAGTTTGTTTAATTATACGGCAACTTATATGAATACATGGGTAGGACAAAAAGTTTCGATGGGTTTGAAAAAAGATTTGTATAAAAAGCTTCTTCGATATCATGCCGGTTTTTTTGATAAACAAAACTCAGGACAAATAGTTTACAGATTTAATGGCGATGTTGATACCAGTTGTAATGGTTTGTTGGCAAATTTGAAGCTTTTTACAACCCGATTGTTTTCATCAATTTCATTGGTGGCCGTATTGTTTTATAACTCTTGGCAACTGGCTGTTGTTGCTGTATTAGTGTTAGGTGCTGCATTGTTACCTTTGACCAGAGTTAAGAAAAGAATTAAAAATGTTGTTAATGAAAGCGTGTTTTCCGGTTCGGCTGTAGTAACGCATTATAATGAAACTTTTTCGGGTAATCGTATAATAAGTTCGTATAATTTGTATGATTATCAGACAAAACGCTTTGAAAATACTTTGAATACTTGTTTTAAATTGGGTATTAAGATGACACAAAGAACAGGTATTTTATCTCCGATGATGCACTTTATTGTATCGGTAGGTATTGCTGCGGTAATCTGGTTGGGAAGTTATTTGATTGTAAGTAATACAATTACTCCCGGTAATTTTGTGTCGTTTATTGCCGCTTTGATAATGCTTTATACCCCGATTAAGGCTATCGGAAATAACTTTAATGCCGTTCAAGTAGCATTGTTGGCTATGGATCGTGTGTTCGAACTTTTGGATGGTGTGCCTGATATCAGAAATAAAAGAGGCGCAAAAGAGCTGAAAGGTTTGAAAAAAGGTATTGAATATAAAAATGTTTGTTTTGAATATGAAAAAGGCAAACCGGTATTAAAAGATGTCAGCTTAAAGATTAAAAAAGGCGAAACTGTGGCTTTCGTCGGTAATTCCGGTGGCGGAAAAACCACAATGGTAAACTTGTTGCCGAGATTTTATGATGTTAAATCGGGTGCTGTGTTGTTTGACGGTGTTGATGTCAAAGATTTGGAAATCGATTCATTAAGAGAAAATATTGCTGTTGTCTTCCAAGATAATTTCCTATTTTCCGGCACTATCAGAGATAATATTATGTTGGGAAAAGAAAATGCGACCGAGGAAGAAGTTAAAGCGGCTATTAAAAATGCTTGCTTAGACGAATTTATTGACGGTTTGGAAAATGGTTTGGATACAATAATCGGTGAAAGAGGTGCTTTGTTGTCAGGTGGTCAAAAACAACGAATTGCAATAGCTCGCGCATTTTTGAAAAATGCTCAAGTTGTTATTCTTGATGAAGCTACTTCGGCTTTGGATAATAAATCGGAAGCTGTGGTGCAAAAGGCGGTTGATAATCTGATGAAGGATAGAACAGTATTTATTATAGCGCACAGATTATCGACGGTTAGAAATGCCGACAAGATTGCGGTGATAAATTATGGCGAATTGGTTGAATTGGGTAGCCATGAAGAGCTGATTAACAAAAAAGATTCGATTTATGCGTCTTTATATCATTCGCAGTTGAAGTAAGACACAAAAAAAGGCTTACTTAAAGTTAAAAAAAAGTAAGCCTTTTTTAATAAATTTCAGATAAAATAGAACGTTGTGATAAATTATAATGTCGAGGTTTGTTAGATGGAAAATAAAATTGTAAAAACTACAAAAGATCTGGATGCTTTGATTAAAAAAGTAAAGCATGCACAAAAGGTGTATGCTACTTTTGATCAGGAGATGGTAAACAAGATTTTTAAGGCTGCGGCAACGGCTGCTGATAAGGCTCGTATACCTTTGGCAAAGATGGCTGTTGAAGATACGGGGATGGGTGTTGTTGAAGATAAGATTATTAAGAATCACTTTGCTTCCGAATATATTTACAATAAATATAAAAATGAAAAAACTTGCGGTATAATAAAGTCGGATAAGACCAATGGTGTTAAAATCGTGGCTGAACCTTTAGGTGTTATTGCCGGTGTTATTCCTACTACAAACCCGACATCAACAGCAATATTTAAGTCTTTAATCAGCTTAAAAACTCGTAATGCGATTATTTTTTCACCGCACCCGAGAGCTAAGAAATCTACCATTGAAGCTGCTAAATTGATATATGAAGCAGCAGTAAAAGCCGGTGCTCCTGAAAATATTATCGGTTGGATTGATGAGCCGTCTTTGGAATTAACCGATATGTTGTTAAAACATCCTGATGTCAGCGGTATTTTGGCAACCGGTGGTCCGGGAATGGTTAAATCTGCTTATTCTTCAGGCAAGCCTGCTTTGGGCGTTGGTGCCGGTAATACTCCGGCTATTATTGATGAAACAGCTGATTTGGAAATGGCGGTTTCTTATATATTGATGTCAAAAACTTTTGATAACGGAATGATTTGTGCTTCGGAGCAATCGGTTATCGCTTTGAAACAGGTTTATGAGAAGGTTAGGGCTGAATTTGTTAAAAGAGGCGCTTATTTGTTGAATGATAAAGAAGCGGCTAAATTGAGTAAAATTATATTAACTCCCAAAGGTGTTAATGCCGAAATCGTAGGTCAACCGGCAGCTAAGATTGCTAAAATGGCCGGTATAACTGTTCCGGAATATACTAAAATTTTATTAGCTGAGCAAACATCTACGGATATTGCCAATCCGTTTGCACATGAAAAATTGTCGCCGATTTTGACTTTGTATAAAGCAGACAGCTTCGAAGTAGCGGTTGATATGGCACTTACCTTGGTGGAATTGGGCGGTATGGGACATACTTCCGTATTGTATACCGATACCAGAAAACAAGATCGCGTAGATTATTTTGCAAAGAAATTACCAACAGGTCGTTTGTTGATTAACTCTCCATCGTCACAGGGTGGAATTGGTGATTTGTTTAACTTCAGATTAGAGCCTTCATTGACATTGGGATGCGGTTCTTGGGGCGGTAACTCAGTCAGTGAAAATGTCGGAGTTAAACATTTGTTGAACTATAAAACTGTTGCGGAAAGGAGAGAAAATATGTTGTGGTTTAGAGTGCCGCCAAAAATTTATTTCAAACGTGGTGCAACAGATGTTGCTTTGCGCGAGTTGGAAGGTAAGAAAAGAGCTTTTATCGTTACTGACAGATACTTGTTTGATTCGGGAATGGTAAATTCAATTACCGATGTGTTGGAAGATATGGATATTGAATATCAAATTTTCTTTGATGTAAAACCTGATCCGACAATTGCAACTATTGAAGAAGCTCTTGTTATGATAAATGTATTTAAGCCGGATGTGTTTATTTCGTTTGGTGGCGGATCACCGATGGATGCGGCTAAAATTATGTGGCTTAAGTATGAAAAACCTGAAATTGAATTTGAGGATGTGGCTATGCGCTTTATGGATATCAGAAAACGCATTTGCACAATCGGTGATTTGGGTAAAAAGGCTTCGATGGTTGCTATTCCGACAACTTCGGGTACCGGTTCGGAAGTTACACCTTTTGCAGTTATTACCGATGAGAAAAATCATGTGAAATATGCTTTGGCCGATTATGCGTTGACTCCGAATATGGCAATTGTAGATGCCAATTTTGTAGATAATATGCCTAAAGGTTTAACATCTGCCGGCGGTATTGATGCTTTGGTTCACGCTATTGAAGCTTATGTTTCGGTGATGGCTACAAACTTTACTAATTCAACAGCTTTGGAAGCTATTAAACAAGTGTTCAGATATTTGCCGAGAGCTTATCACGAAGGAGTTAATGATCCGAAAGCCAGAGAAAAAATGCATCATGCCGCAACTATTGCCGGTATGGCTTTTGCAAACTCTTTCTTGGGTTTGTGTCACTCAATGGCTCACAAATTGGGTGCGGCATTTAATATTCCGCACGGAATCGCCAATGCTTTGTTAATTAGCCAAATAATCAAGTACAATGCAACCGATTGTCCGAGAAAACAGGCTATATTTCCGCAATATAAAATTCCTGAGGCAAAAAGACGCTATGCTCAAATTGCCAGTAATTTGAAATTGAAGGGCAAAACAGATGATGAAAAGGTTGTTTCTTTGATTGAAGCTATTGAGGAATTGAAAAAACAAGTTGATATTCCGGCGTCTATCAAAGATTGGGGTATAAGCAAAAAAGATTTTGAAGCTAAACTTGACTGGTTGGTGGAAAATGCTTTTGATGACCAATGCACCGGGGCAAACCCTGTTTATCCATTGATGGAAGATATCAGAAAAATTTATCTTGATGCTTTTGAAGGTAAATTGTGATAAATTGATTTATTGTAAGTGAGAGGATTTATGACTAAGAAGATACAAGTTTGTATGGGAAGCTCATGCTTTGCCAGAGGAAACAATAAAAACTTGGAAGTAATAAAAAAATATCTTGATGACAATAATGTTGCTGCAGAAGTTGAACTGTATGGTCTGAGATGTTGCAGTTTGTGTCCGAGCGGACCTAATATTACTATTGATGGAGTAGAATATCACAATGTTGATAGCGGAACTTTAATTGATATCTTAGATAAAAACTTTAAGGAATAAATATTATGTCTAGTCGTGAACATCCTCTCTTTACAATAAAAAATAACTGTCAGGACTGTTATAAATGCGTTAGAGAATGTCCTGTAAAGGCTATTAAAATTGAAGATAATTCGGCACAAATCGTTCCGGAGTTGTGTGTGGCTTGCGGTAAATGTTATAAAGTTTGTCCGGTTAGAGCAAAGCAAGATCGTGATGATGTATCGAGAGCAAAAAATTTGATTGCCTCGGGAGAAAAAGTTTATGTATCTTTGGCTCCTTCGTGGGTGGCTGAGTTTAATAATGTTACCAAAGAACAATTGTTAACCGCTATTGAAAGTTTGGGTTTTGCCGGTGTGGCAGAAACAGCTTTGGGTGCGGAGATTGTGTCATCACATTTGGCTGATTTTTTAAGTGATAAAAAAGAGGGTGTTTATCTGTCTACGGCGTGTCCGTCATTTGTTGAATATATAAATAAATATCTGCCTGATTTATCAGATAATTTGACACCGGTTATGTCGCCGTTGTTGGCTCATTGTCAAATGATGCGTAAAGAGTTTGGCAATGATATTAAAATCGTTTTTGTCGGTCCATGTATTGCCAAAAAATATGAAGCTGACAGAAATTCCGACTTGCTTAATTTGAGTATTTCGTTCAGAGATTTGCGCAGATGGATAAGAGAGCGAGGAATCAACTATCATAATATTACACCGAAAGCTGGAATTGATTTTGTGCAAAAACATGCGTCAAAAGGGCGTTATTATCCGATTGAAGGCGGTATGATTGAAACTATTAAACATTATGGCAAAACAGATGATGTTTATATGATGCAATTAACCGGTTTGGATAATATTAAAAGAGAGCTGTGCAATATTAAAAATGCTAAGTATGATAAACCGATTTTTATCGAATGTTTGGCTTGTGAAGGAGGGTGTGTCAACGGTCCGTGTACTCGTCAACAAAAATCGGGTTTTGAAAAAAGAATTTGTGTATTGAATGATGTAGCTTCGGAAAAAAATGCCAAACTTGGAAAGACTAAAGATAATATCAGTAAAAATTACGATAAAAATCCAATTGTAGAAAATAAATATGACGATGATCAGATAAAAAAAGTTTTAGAGCTTTTGGGTAAACATACAATTGATGATGAAATAAATTGTAACGGTTGCGGTTATGATAATTGTCGCAATTTTGCAAAGGCTGTTTTGGAAGGAAAGGCCGAAATTGATATGTGTGTATCGCATATAAAACAAAGAGCCCAAAAGAAAGCCAATGCTTTGTTAAAGTGTATTCCTTCTCCGATAGTTATCGTAAATTCAAAATTGTCGATTATTGAGTATAATGAACAATTTGTTCAGGCTTTTTGGCGTGATGATGAACACGCCGATATATATGAGCGTGATAATTTGATAGGTGCAAATTTGCGCGATTTTATCAGTTTTACCAATCTGTTTTCGGCGTCGCTTGAAATAGGTGATGATATTAAACGCGAAAATACCAAACATAATAATCGTGTTTATGATGTTATGGTGTTTAATATTGAACCTAATCAGGTGGTTGGCGGTGTGATTGAAGATGTGACCAAAGTTGAGATTAAACGCGAAAAAATTGCCGAAAAGGCTAAGGAAGTTATTGAGAAAAATCTGGCAACAGTTCAACAAATTGCTTGCACACTTGGTGAACATATGGCTGAAACTGAAGTGTTGTTGCGTTCAATTGCAAAAGACTATGCTTCTGATAATAATGACAGACCAAATATAACCATCAGAAACAAAAAAGGTAAGTTTTAGATGAATTCTTCGTTGTTTATTGAAATATCATCTCATCAGGAACATAAACATACCGAAAGTTGTTTCGGTGATGCGGTGTTGTCTAAAAAAGTTCCTGAAGAACAGCGTATTATATCTATATTATCAGATGGTTTGGGAAGTGGTGTAAAAGCCAATATTTTGTCATCAATGACTACCAGAATGGCACTAAAATTTATTGAGAGCGATTTGGATTTGGTGCGTTCGGCCGGTGTAATGATGCAAGCTTTACCGATTTGTCAGGTTCGAAAAATCAGTTATGCAACATTTTCAATTGTTGATGCAATATTGGATGGTAAAACTCGTATTTATGAGATGGATAATCCTCAGTGTATGATTGTCAGAGACGGTAAACAGTTAAGTGTATCTCATCACGAAATTACGGCTGATAATTGGAAAGACAGAATTATCAATGTGTATCAATTTGAGGCAAAAGAAGAAGACCGTATTATCATTATGTCAGACGGTGTTACACAAGCAGGCTTGGGAAACCCTAAATATCCTTTGGGGTGGCAAAGAGAAGGTGTGTGGACTTTTGTTGAAAATCAGATAAGACGCAAGCCTCATATTTCGGCTTCGGCTTTGGCTGAGGCTATTGTTCATGAAGCATTGGATAAAGAACCCGAAAGAAAAGCCGGTGATGATATCAGTTGTACGGTTATTTATTTTAGAAAACCGAGAAAACTTATGTTATTAAGCGGACCTCCGTTTGATGAAGAAAAAGATAAAGATGTGGCTGAAATGCTGGATTATTATGATGGTAAAACAGCGATTTGCGGCGGCACTACGGCTAATATTATCGAACGAGAATTGTGCCTGAAATGTGAAATGGATAAATCAAGTTTTGATCCGAATATTCCTATGGCTTCAATTATGCCGGGAATTGATTTGGTTACCGAGGGTATACTTACTTTAACGGATGTTTATCGTATGTTAAAAGAAGGAATTGATGAAGACAAAGATAACGCAGCGGTAAGATTAACCAAATTGTTATTGGATTCGGATAGAATAGATTTTGTTATCGGAACCAAAATAAATGAAGCTCATCAGGATCCGAATCTGCCAATGGAACTTGACATTCGCAGAAATATTGTTAAAAAGATTTTCAGACTACTGCAAAGTAAGTTCTTGAAAGAAATTAGTGTGAAGTATGTGTAAATATTTTTGGAGAACTTAAAATGAAAAAGATAGAAGTAAAGATTTGTGCCGGAACAGCTTGTTTCGTAATGGGCGCACCACAAATTCAGGCTCTAGAATTTAATGCTCCTGATGATATTGCCGACAAAATCGAAATTGTCGAGGTCAGATGTATGAATCATTGTAACAAAGGCTCCGGCTATAATAAAGGACCGTTTGTAGAAGTTAATGGTGAATTGATTGAAGAAGCTACTATGGAAAAAGTAGTTAAAAAAATTAGAGATGTTATTGCTAAAGAGGAAAATGAGAATTGTTGATACCTAAGAATTATGCTAACCAAATGCGTACCAGAATTTTGGTTAAGGTTGTAGAAAGCTTTTATAAAGACAGATTTGAAACAGCTGATGAAATTCCGATAGATATGCGCCCGAAGGATTATGATTCGAGCCGTTGTTGTATCTATAAGGATAGAGCTGTGCTGAAATATCGCCTTATGGCTGCTATGGGTTTTACGCCTGATGAAGAAACAAATGAAGCTATGTCTTTGCGTGAATACGGTAAAGAGGCTTTGAAGCGTCAAAATCATGCAAAAAGCTGTTTGTCAGTAATTGATGTGGCTTGTTCGGCTTGTGTTAAATCACAATATATGGTTACTGATGCTTGTAGAGGATGTTTTGCTCGTCCTTGCGTTATGAATTGTCCTAAACAAGCTATTTCATTTGTAAACGGAAAATCTCATATTGATCCTGATATGTGTGTTTCTTGCGGTAAGTGTATGGATGTTTGCCCATATCACGCAATTGTTAAATTACCGGTTCCCTGTGAAGAGGCTTGTCCGGTGGGCGCGATTAAAAAAGATGAAAACGGTGTAGAACATATTGACGAAGAAACATGTATTTCTTGCGGTAAGTGTTTGCAATCTTGTCCGTTTGGCGCAATTGTCGAGCGTTCGCAATTGGTTGATGTGTTAAATCTTATTCATAACAGCGATAAAAAGGTTGTGGCAATGTTGGCTCCGGCTGTTGTCGGACAATTTCCGTTTGAGTTGAATCAAGTTGTCGGCGCTTTGAAAAAGGTTGGTTTTGCCGATGTGGTCGAAGTAGCATCAGGTGCTGATATTACTTCGGCTAATGAAGCAGCTGAATTTATTGAAAGAATGGAAAATGGTGCTCAATTTATGACAACTTCTTGTTGCCCGGCTTATTATAGAGCAACCAAAGTTCATATTCCTGAAATTCAGCCGTTTGTATCTCATACAAAAACACCAATGTATTATACGGCCGAAATGCTCAAAAAAGAACAACCGGATTGTATATCTGTATTTGTCGGACCTTGTTTGGCCAAACGCAACGAAGCTGAATATGATCCTAATGTTGATTATGTTCTAACATTTGAAGAAATTGGCGCAATGTTTGTTGGTGCTAAGGTCGAAATTGCCGATTGTGAACCTATGGAGTTTGCTAAAGTTTCATCTGCTCAAGGTAGAAAATATCCTCTATCGGGCGGTGTCGCCGGTGCTGTCGGACATTTGGTTGAGGGCAAGATAGATTACAGACCGGAAAGAATCGACGGTTTGAATAAAGAAAATATCAAATTGTTGAAAAAATATGCAACAAAGGGATGTGAAGCAAACATGATAGAAGTTATGTGTTGTGAAGGCGGTTGTATTGCCGGTCCGGGTTGTATATCTTTGGCTAAAAAAGCGGCCAGACAGGTCGAGGCCTATGTAGAAAAAGGTCAAAATCAAAAAGATATGAAATAATTTTTATATCAATTAAAACAAAGCACTCATTAAAGAGTGCTTTTTTTTGATTTTAAAGCATTTTAAACACTTTAAATGAGAAAATGTAAAAGTACGGATAGGCCATCCGTATAGTAAAAGTACTTTTATAATACAAAGGATACAACAGGAAGTTGTTACAAGAATTGAGACAATACCCGAGGAATCGGAAGGTAGGCTCTTTGCATAAGGATATGCGAAGGGTTTTGTTGTATCTATATATAAAGAAATACGAGCGAGGTAAGATGTGTCTTA
>JAEIGA010014310.1_pt1 | contig 12081 bp, 11 predicted proteins | sample 9270691 | NCBI WGS metagenome assembly JAEIGA01 (sample SAMN17057246, study PRJNA624740) | gut metagenome | biome: biome; isolation source: fecal sample | host: Bos grunniens | place: China: Xizang | collected 2019
GGCGATGAGGTAGCAAAAGAGATTTTTGATTTTACAGGTACAATTCTTGGTCAACAATTGGCTGATTTTATTGCTTTTAGCGCGCCAGAAGCTATTGTGATGTTTGGTGGTTTGACTAAGTCTGGCCATTGGATCAAAGACCCTGTAGAGAAAGCGATGAACGAGAATGTGCTGCCATTGTGGCGCGGCAAAGTACAAGTCTTGTTCTCTGACTTAAAAGAAGCTGACGCCGCAGTGTTGGGTGCTTCTGCATTGGCTTGGGGAGATTGATTTGAGGACGGCATCAAAGATGCCTACTGTTTAGAGGACACTTCGCTACAGTTTAGTGGACGCGTTGGAGCCGCTACCGACTCCAACGGGTTGTACGGATGAACACTAAAATTGTGATATATAAATCCCTAAATAAGTTATAAGTCATAAACATTCGATTGCTATATCAATTTCCAACGTGGTTACAACGCCTCTACAGAGGAGTTGTATGGCGAATGGATTCATCATCGAAGGTGGTATATCTCACCTTCGATGATGGTCCAATACCCGAATGCACACCAGAAGTCCTAGATATATTGGCGAAGTATGGTGTGAAGGCGACTTTTTTTATGGTGGCAGAGAATGCTGAGCGTTACCCCGACTTGCCGATGCGCGTCCGCGCCGAGGGGCATACGATAGGCAACCATACCTACCATCATATGCGCGGACATCAGTCGTGCACAAAGAAGTATGTGGCAGATGCGCTACGCGGAGAGGGCGTATTGGCTACCAAATTATTTCGCCCTCCGCATGGCAGAATGCGCTTCTCACAAAAGAAAGCCCTCTTAGCCGAGGGATTTAGCATCTATCTGTGGGATGTGCTGACGCATGATTATAATCCACGCTATTCCGTGGAGAAGATGCTGTCGGTGGTAAAGCGCTACACGCGCAATGGTAGTATCATCATCATGCACGATTCAATAAAATCACGAGATAGAATGCTAGAAGCATTACCGTTAATTATTGACTGGTTGCAGCAAGAGGGATATAGGATTGAGGCGCTAGATCCATCGGTATAGAGTTTTAATAATTAGAAGTGAAAAGTTATATATATATAGTAGTTGCTATGATGCTACTGATGGCATCATGTGCTAATCGTGGACAAGGACCACAAGGCGGACCACGTGATACGATTCCACCTAGGGTGGTGAAGGAAGTGCCAGCGAATGGCATGCTGATGTTTCATGGTAAGAAAGTGGAGATCACGTTTGATGAGTATATTCAATTAGACGATGTGCAGAATAATGTACTATTATCTCCTCCACAACAGAAAACGCCTGAGGTGAAGGCCATAGGTAAGACGATATCGGTGGTTTTTCAAGAAGAACTGCAGGATTCGACTACGTATACCATTAATTTTGGTGCTGCGATATGCGACTACAACGAGAAGACCCCTCTAGAGGGTTACGTGTTTGCTTTCTCCACGGGCGATCATATAGATTCGTTGGCTATCTCTGGCCATGTGTATGATGCTGCTACGTTGAATCCTATGCCTGCCGTATTGGTTGGTATCCATCGTAATATGGAAGATTCAGCTCTGAGTACGTTGCCGTTTGCACGTGTGACACGCACCGACTTAGAGGGAAAGTTCACAATTCATAATATACAACCCGGTAGGTATCGCCTCTATGCGCTGAACGATATCAGCCGTGATTACCTATATCAACCAGGCGAGGCATTGGCCTTTTATGATTCAATCATCATGCCTACTTTTGAGGTGGAAATGCATACTGATACGATTTGGTATGACACGTTGGGAGTGGATGAAATGACAGGTGATACATTGTTTACACGATTAGTGGATTCTACATATGTACATGCTGTTACTCATTTTTATCCTGATTCGTTGCTGTTGTGGTACTTTGAGGAAGATAAGCAGCGTCATTACTTCCAAGGTGTTCACCGTGATGAGCAACATGCTTTCAGCTTGATTTTTTCTGCACCTCAAGACTCGTTACCTGTGATTCGTGCTTTGCGCCCAACTGAGGTAGATAGCACAATGAGTGATTCTGCGTGGGTTAACTTTGTGGATTATAGCATATTACAATCGTCGAAATATAATGACACCATAACATATTGGCTTACTGATTCGTTGGCAATAGGTATGGATAGTATCTATATGCAAATGCAGTATATGGTAACCGATTCCTTGTATAACATGATTCCACAAACAGATACCATCTTAGCGGTGTATCGTCGTCCGCGCATGTCTGATAAGGCACGTGAGGCTTATGAGCGTAAGAGAAAGGAACGCAAGTTAGAATTAAAAACGAACGGATCGTCATCGTTCGATATTTTTGATACTATTCGTGTCAGGTCCGCTTTCCCGTTGGATTCGGTAGATGATATGCTTTTCCACCTTTCGCATAAGGTAGATACAGCCTTTAAGCCAGTGCCATTTAAAATACAAAAGTCAGATACATTGGCAATGACACTATATGTGATAGCCCAATTAAAACCCGAAGAATCATATCGATTGAAAATTGATTCTGCTGCATGTAAAGATATTTATGGTGTATGCAATGATAGTTTGCAGCAGAATATTAAACTAAAATCGAAGAATGATTATTCATCGTTGCGTGTGAAAATGCTACAATGGGATGCTCGTGCGCGTATTCAATTGATGGGCGAGAAGGATGAGGTGCTCAAGGAATTACCTGCACATGCAGAGGGAGCATTATTCGAATATCTCAAGCCAACCACATATTATCTGCGTGTTTATATCGATGAGAATGGCGACGGCAAATGGACAACAGGTGATTGGCTGCAGAAACGTCAACCAGAACCGATCTATTATTATCCCAAGAAGCTCAAGCTACGTGCTAACTGGGATTTTGAAGAGCAGTTTGATCATCTTGCTCGTCCCCAAATCAACTCTAAGCCTAAAGCTTTGAGAGAAAAGAAGTCTAATAAAAAAAGAAGATAAATTATTCGTAGATGCTAAAGATCGCCTCCGATCGTTCGATGTGGCTATTTCTCGTAACGGGATTACTGGTGCAGATTATTACGTTTTGCGCCGTACCCCATAATCCATGGGCAATGGTCAGTGGAATGCTGGGTATTTGTTCGGTTGTGCTGGGGGCAAAAGGCAATATCCTTACATTTTTCTTTGGTTTTGCTCAAGTAGGCACATATACGTATCTTTGTTGGGTAGAGCATTTTTATGCAGAGATCGCCATCAATATCTACTATTTTTTCACAATGATATATGGTGTTTATTGTTGGCGTAGACGTTTGAAAAATAGTACCCTACAAGTGCAGACTCGCCGATTGTCGCGTAGGATATTTCCTTTGTTGACAGTGGCGATTGTAGTATTGTCGATATTTGTGGGATGGCTATTGAGTAGATATACAGATGATCCGCAACCTTATTTGGATGCAATGACTACGGTGCCTGCTATTGCCGCTCAAATACTGATGGTGATGGCGTACCGCGAGCAATGGTACCTATGGTTGATGGTGGATGTGCTAGCGCTGGTGATGTGGGTGCGTGCTGAAAACTACTGCATGGCTGCACAGTATGCCTTCTGGTGTGCCAACTGCGTATATGGCTATATACAATGGACTAAATCGTTGGAAAAGACGAAGTGATTCTTGGCTTGTTGTCTTGGCTTAAGTTCTAAATTCTTTAATCTGCCAATAATCTGCCAATAATCTGCGGAAGTAACTTTTTCTCCTCTTGTTGCACCCGTAGCGCCAGAGTCTCAGGCGTGTCACTAGCTTGTACGCTCACTATGGATTGGGCGATGATTCTACCACCATCTACTTCTGCACTCACGTAATGCACAGTGCATCCAGCCTCCTTGTCGCCCGCTGCCAATACAGACTCTTGCACACGTGTACCATACATGCCTTTACCGCCATGCTTGGGCAATAGAGATGGGTGGATATTGATGATCTTTTCTTCCCAAGTTTCGCATATCCAATGTGGGATGATTGCCAAAAATCCTGCCAATACAATAAGTTGGATATCATGAGCGCGAAGTGAGTCATTGATCGCGTTCCAGTCCTTGGTTTGTAGGGTAGGGATATTCGCTGTTGTAGCTCGCTCTGCAGCCATACACTCGCGATTAACCACTACCAAGGCCACGCGATAGCCATATCTTTCTTGGCTATCTATCAATGTCTGCAAGGTGGTACCTGCACCCGATGCAAAGACTGCTATTTGGAATGCGTCATTCATCTAATGTCCTCTTACGAACACGCCTTCGGCTTGATTTTCAACAAAACAGCATTCGTCCGAATGCTCTTCGGCGAATGCTGTCTGTTGTTCGTGTATATATTCCTCGTATGTCATTAACGGAGTTTAGCAGCGAACTTCTCCTCGAAGGTTTTCTGCAATTTAGCCATGATAGCCTCAATCTGCTTGTCTTTGAGGGTGTTTTCAGTGTCTTGGAGGATAAAGGAGAGTGCATAACTCTTCTTGCCTGCCTCAAGGTTCTTGCCTTCGTATACGTCAAAGAGCGTCACTTGTTTGAGGAGTTTCTTCTCGGTAGCTATAGCTGCTGCAGCCAAATCGGCAAACTTAACCGACTTATCCACCAGCAATGCCAAGTCGCGCTTCACTTCTGGATATTTAGGAAGATCGTTGATAACAGGTTTGTATTGTTTGTGCAAACGAAGCACCATGTTCCAATCTAAATCTGCGTAATATACAGGGTTGTCAATATCAAACGCTTTGAGCTGTTTCTTGGCCACGATAGCCATCACACCAATCTGTTTGCCATTAGGAGCGAGAATAGCCATACCGTCCTCATACAACTCGTTGGCTGTCAGTGGGGCTAGTTTGTAGGCAACACCCAAACGGCGAAGTACGTTAGCCACGTAGGCATGTAGTTGATAGAAGCTGGTCTTCTCCTCTTTTAGCACCCATGATTGAGCCGTCTTGTTACCGGTTAGCCATAATGCCAAGTGTGGCTCCTCGCTGTAAGCATAGAGCGGATCATATACCCAATGTGGGTCTTTGGCTTGGCGGCTGGCAATCTTCTCCGCGTCGTAATGATAGCAATTGCCAAATTCATAGAACTTCAGATCTGCATTCTTGCGATTCGCATTGCGCTGAATACTTTCCAAACCACCAAACAGCAATGTCTGACGCATCACACCCAGGTCTTGGCTCAGCGGATTCATAATCTTCACGCAACTAGCCAAAGGATAGGTTCCCAATGCCTCGTAATAACTCATCTTGGTGAGCGAGTTGTTTAATATTTCGTTGAAGCCTTGAGCGGTCAACTGCTCAGAGATACGGATTTGTACCGCTACTGGGTTTGGCTTTTGGCTATAGCTCAGACTGGTGTTGAGTTTCTCAGGGAACTCCACATTGTTGAAGCCATAGATACGCAAGATATCTTCCACCACATCGCATTCGCGTTGTACATCCACTCGATAGCGAGGAACGCCAATGCTCCATACATTGCTATTCTTGCTATATATTTCCACTTCGAGTGCTTTGAGGATTGTCTCGATCTTCTCCTCGCCGATCTCCTTGCCGATGAGGGCGTTGGTGCGGTCGATATTCAATTCCACTGGGAATGGCTCAAAAGCTGTTTGCCCTTGGTCTGTGACTTCCATTGCTATCTCGCCACCAGCTACCTCTTGGATGAGCAATGCGCAGCGCTTCAATACATACAAGGTGTTGTTAGGATCGCAACCACGCTCGTAGCGGAAACTAGCGTCGGTGGACAACTGATGACGGCGTGCAGTCTTTCGGATGTTGACTGGGTCGAAGTATGCACTCTCAAGGAAGACATTGGTTGTTTGCTCACTGATACCGGAGTCTTGGCCACCAAACACACCAGCGATACACATTGGCTCCTCGGCGTTGCAAATCATCAAATCGGCTGCAGACAATGTGCGCTCTACGCCGTCTAGGGTAAGAAACTTCTGTCCTTCGGTAGCGTTCTTTACAATCACTTTGCCACCTTTGATCTTGTCCGCATCAAAAGAGTGGAGTGCTTGTCCCATCTCGTGGAGCACGAAGTTGGTGACGTCCACCACATTGTTGATTGGACGAATACCTACCGTAGATAATGACTTTTTCAGCCAATCAGGCGACTCTTTGATTGTGACCCCCTGGATGCTAACGCCCGTATAACGAGGACATGCAGCCGAATTCTCCACCGAAACTTCAATAGGGAGATTATTGCTATCCACCTTGAAAGCCTCTACAGATGGTTTGGTGAGGGAGATGTGTTGACCATGTGCTTGGTAGTACGCATACAGGTCGCGGGCTACGCCATAGTGACTAGCACCATCTGCACGGTTAGGAGTGATATCCACCTCAATGAGGGTATCATCCTCGACGCCAAAATACTCTTTGGCAGGCATGCCCACTGGAGTATCCGCTGGCAATACCATGATACCATCGTGGCTGCTACCTACGCCAATCTCATCCTCTGCACAAATCATACCTAGCGACTCTTCGCCACGGATCTTGCCCTTTTTGATGGTGAATTTCTCATCACCATCATAGAGTACTGTGCCTACCGTGGCTACGATAACCTTCTGACCAGCAGCTACGTTAGGTGCTCCGCAAACGATTTGCAGGGGCTCAGCGTCAGGCGCTACGCGGGTGGTGGTGATATGCAGGTGATCGGAATTAGGGTGGTCAATGCAAGTGATCACCTCACCTACTACCAAGCCTTCCAAACCGCCTTTGATGGTTTGCACTTTCTCTACTTTACCTACTTCCAAACCAATGGAAGTTAATATTTTTGCTACTTCCTCTGCCGAATCACTCAGCGTAATGTAGCGTTTCAACCAATTATACGAAATATTCATATGTGTTTTTGTTTATATATCGTTGTTATACCTTATTCGCGATTAATATCGTCGTATGTCCCCTGACGCGTTGGATCAATATCCATCAGCAAATCATATACCATCTTTTTTTCTTCGCTCGTACCTTTCTTAAAGATATTCACCAACTCATCTGACTTAGCATCTAAAAACGCATTCACAACATAAGTGGCCGGACGAGCGTTGTACGCCTCCTTCAAGGCCTTGATATCCTTCGCTATACGTGCACGAGCGTTCGCCACATTCGTTACCATTTCATCCAATCCATGACGATGGTAATCGTAATAGTAAATACGGTATTTCTTAAACGCCTCATCCATCAGGTTATTGATCAGTGCGTAGCGATTACGGTTGCTCTCGAACGCTTTCCAACCCACCATCTCCGCATTGTCCAGCGATGCCGATTGTACGGCTGTCACGATGTTCTCGCAGGTTTGGAAATAGGGTGTGCCACCCAATTTAGAGAACGAATCCATATCATGACCGATAATCAGATAGCAATAATACGCCAACAATGCTGTCAAGTTTGTGGTAAACATGCTCTGCTGATAATCCAAACGGTCGTATTCTTGATACGTGAACACAAAATCATCATCCTTGAAATTCAATGTCGGACTCGAATAGCTTGTTCCAAAGACAGGACGACGACTTTGGCAGGTAAACTCACAGTCAAATACACCATCTTGAACGCCCTTGACAACCAACAACATACTGCACTCTATACGCTCCTTCTCTTGAAAGGTCATATTTGTCCAACGAGAAGTGTTGACAAACTCCTCAATACTTTGCTTCAGCGTGTTAAACACCTCTTTATTAGTGCCTTGTACCTGATCCGAGTTGATCGTCACTGTACAGCGCAACTCCTGACCATGTATGCATAAAACACCGCCCAACAGGGCTAAAATCCATAATATGCGTTTCATTGTTCTATTGACAAGATGTTACCTGTTGCAGGATTGATTCTAATTACTGGACTTTGTTTGCCGGTGAATAATTGTTTGGCCAGCGGTATTGCTACGCCCAACTGTGCAATCTGATAATGCTCATTCACCAATTCTTTCCCTTTGTATGTGATGAGCATCTGTGCCTCACCGGGTAAATTGTAATATAGTTGTGACAAAGCAGGCGCCTTGCTACTTACCTCTAGCGGAGTTTGTACCAACTCCTGCGTGGCATCTACACTGATATAGATAGGCTCGCCACTCAAATCATCCGGTGCTACTACTCCACTATGTTTGGAGAAGCGGCACAAGACTGCTTTGTTGACACATTTCACGGGTTCATACTTTATCTTGTGTTGCGCATGACGAATAACTGTCTTACCTACAAACAACTCCGCTAAAGCCTGCTCACGGTTGTTCAACTCCTCAAGCACCAACTTCATTGCTTCGCCATCAGCAGGTACATGCTCTACCTCGCTGGCCAATAAGTTCAATCGCATCTCACGAATACGATATATCTGTTTGGCTGCTCCCTCTGCCATCTTGGCTACTGAACTAGCCAAAAATTGCTCTTCCAACAAGGGCATCAACTCCTCCTCGCCTTTGTATTTTACATTTTCGACCTTATTACCCCCTACACGGTAGTCCGCAGGACATGCTGTAGGCACCTTGGTGTCGTACTCTATACCATATCCCAGCAATCGTCCATCCTCGCTCAAACGAATCAACTGTTCCTGTATACCCTGTGCCGCTGTTATTTTATATTCGCGTTGTCTATCTGCCGTAGCAGTCAATTCTGTCTGGATGCCTGTTAGATAACAACTATTTTGCTCCTCAGTAATCACATCTTTGGTGCCCAAGTAACGCTCAGCATACTGGTAAAACACGCCAGGAGTTTGCTCTACCACATCATATTCCAATGTAATAACAACCTCATTTTTTGGCATATAGTACACTAATGCCGCTTCATTTTCTAACACGAGTTGTGCCTGACTCATTATCGCCACACACACAACCATAATACTCAAAATACATTTTTTCATATACTTTATATTTTTCGTCTTTACACTTTTACGCCTTGCTCCAAATCCTCCAGGCTTCATCCGCTTGCAGATGTAGCATCTCTAGGCCGTTCTTTATCCTGCATCCTTGTCTTTCACCCATTTGCAAGAATCTCGTTTTCTCGGGGTTGTAGATACAGTCGTATAGCAAATGCTCACTGGTCAACAACTCGTAGGGTAATTTTGCCATCTCTTTCTCGTACGGATGCATACCTAAGGGTGTACAATTCACCACAATCTGATGACCAGCCATCAACGCCTCATCTATTTCCTCATAACCGATCACTCTCTCCCCCCTCTCCGGAATGGAGGTTGGCTTCCTGCTCACCACCGTATACGATATCCCCAACTCTTGCAGTGCATATTGGATAGCCTTGCTCACACCACCCGTCCCTAATAGCAACGCACGTTTATCGCTAGTGCAAAGCAAGGGACGCAAACTGTCTCTAAATCCTATCCAATCCGTGTTATATCCTTTGCCATCGCATATCACATTCACCGCACCAATCTTGCTAGCAACGTCGTCCACTGCACGCAAATAAGGGATGATGGCTTCCTTGTAGGGGTAGGTGACATTAGCTCCGTTCAACTCTATCAACAATTCTTTCGCTTGCTCAATATGCTCTATCGCATAGGGGTGATATACCGAATCCAGCCCTTCACGTGCAAACAACTCCGTGAAATACTTTTCTGAGTACGAATGTCCCAACGGATTTCCTATGATGCCATATCTTCTCATTGCTTTACTCCCGACACTCTACACTCTCCACCACCAGTTTCCCCTTCCTGATCTCTGCCCTATGGGTAGCGGACTCAAACACTTTCCCTCCAACTCCCGCTTGTAGCGTATCGTATATCTTATCGATCTCTGCAAAACCATACTCTTTTAACTCTTCGTACAGTTTTACTCTTCCAGCCTGTTTTGTCTCTTGCCCTTCCAACCAATCTACATAGCCTTGCATCCGCTCTGCGGTGGCTGCGATATGTTCTATCTCGCTTTTCTGATAACTCCTCAACTGATCACGTACCGCATTGCGTTTGATCTTGGTGTCGCTATTGGTAGAATCATTTACCCACGCTATATGCCTAATGTCACGTAGATAATGCTCTATATAATCTCGCGTTGTACATAACAATGGACGAATCACAGGCGTCATACCACCATACGGATTAGCGCTCTTAGCGCGCATACCACATAATCCGCGGATTCCTGTTCCTCGTTTTAGATTAAGCAATACCGTTTCCGCTTGATCATTTTGATGATGAGCTACTGCAATCGCTTTACACCCCAAATTCTCAGCTATTTCTGCAAACCATATGTAGCGCAACTCCCTGGCCGCCATCTCAATACTCAGCCCCTTCGCTCGGGCATATCCCTCCGTGTCGAAATGCTTCACGAGCACTCCCTCATCTTTCACCTCTCGCCTGTTGCACAACTCCCTGACAAATGCCTCATCCCTGTCGCTCTCCTCGCCTCTTAGTTGGAAATTGCAGTGTGCTACGACACACTCAAATCCTCCTCGTTGCAGCACATCCAATAGGGCCACACTATCGGCTCCGCCGCTGAGACATACCAACACCTTGTCGCCTTTTTCCAGCAACTCTTTGTCGCGTATGTATTTCATCACTCTGCGTAGCATGTCGTTGTGGTAGTGTTACTATATGCCTAAATCTAATATAGTCTGCAAAATTACTATTTTTTTTGCATATATGCAACCTCTCTTTTGTTTTTTTTTAAGACTACATTGTATAATCTTAGTGATTAGTTAGTGATTAGTTAGTGATTAGTTAGTGATTAGTTAGTGATTAGTTAGTGATTACGCTCACTTTACCGAATAATAGCTATCTGCTCTTGCAGGATTCAGTTTTTTTTTGTACTTTTGCAGTCTAAATTAAAATGGAGTACTATGTTTGACAATTTATCAGAAAGATTAGAACGTTCGTTTAAGATTCTCAAAGGTGAAGGTCGTATCACCGAAATCAATATTGCAGAGACCGTTAAGGATATCCGCAAGGCTCTCTTGGAGGCCGATGTCAACTACAAGACTGCGAAGCAATTTACCGATCAGGTAAAAGCGAAAGCTCTGGGTCAGAATGTGATGACAGCTGTCCGTCCAGGACAACTCATGGTCAAAATCACTCATGACGAGTTGGCGACCCTCATGGGTGGCGAAGCTGAGGAAATCAACCTTAAAGGCACTCCTGCAGTCATTCTTATGAGTGGTTTGCAAGGATCTGGTAAGACTACTTTCTCTGCGAAATTAGCAAACTACCTCCAAACCAAGAAGAATAAAAAGGTTATGATGGTAGCGTGCGATGTCTATCGTCCTGCTGCTATTGAACAACTGCGTGTACTAGGCGAACAAATCAATGCCAAAGTATATACTGGTGAAGGCGAGGCTAACCCCGTCATCAAAGCTGAGAAAGCCATCCAAGAGGCTAAGGTATATGGCTATGATGTGGTCATCGTCGATACTGCCGGTCGTCTCGCTGTGGACGAGCAGATGATGCAAGAGATTGCGGCTATCAAACAAGCCATCAACCCACAAGAGACCCTCTTCGTGGTAGATGCCATGACGGGTCAAGATGCTGTGAATACTGCCAAGGAATTCAATGATCGCCTTGATTTTGACGGTGTTATACTCACTAAGCTCGACGGTGATGCCCGCGGTGGTGCTGCCTTGAGTATTCGCTCGGTGGTGCAAAAACCTATCAAGTTCATCGGTACAGGCGAGAAGATGGATGCACTGGATGTCTTCCACCCATCGCGTATGGCAGATCGTATCTTGGGCATGGGTGACGTGGTTTCACTCGTAGAGCGTGCACAAGAGCAATACGACGAGGAAGAAGCACGCCGTATCAGCAAGAAGATTGCTAAAAACCAATTCGACTTCAACGACTTCCTCTCTCAGCTTGCTCAAATCAAGAAGATGGGCTCCATGAAAGACCTCATGGGAATGATCCCTGGTATGGGCAAGGCACTCAAGGATGTCGAGATTAGCGACGATGCTTTCAAACCTATCGAAGCCATCATCTCATCCATGACACCTGCTGAGCGAGCTAACCCAGCCCTGCTCAATGGTAGTCGTAAGAATCGTATTGCTAAGGGATCTGGAACTAGCATCGTGGAGGTAAACCGCTTCCTCAAGCAGTTTGAGCAAACTAGCAAGATGATGAAGAAGATGCAGCAAATGCAAGGACTTCGAAGAAGATAAGATGACTGTAAAAGAGATTTTCGAACTCCGTCGCGA
>JAEIGA010014311.1_pt1 | contig 12080 bp, 9 predicted proteins | sample 9270691 | NCBI WGS metagenome assembly JAEIGA01 (sample SAMN17057246, study PRJNA624740) | gut metagenome | biome: biome; isolation source: fecal sample | host: Bos grunniens | place: China: Xizang | collected 2019
TACAACCGCGAGTGGTATCTTGAGAGAGTAGGAAAGATTCGCAGCGTGATTCCTGACTGCGGACTTACAACCGATGTGATCGCAGGGTTCAGCGGAGAGACAGAACAGGATCACCAGGATACTCTTACACTTATGGAGCAGGTGGTATTTGATTCTGCCTTCATGTTTGCATATTCAGAGCGCCCAGGTACCCTTGCATCAAAGAAGTATCCGGATGATATTCCTTACGATGTAAAGACATCAAGATTGAATGAAATCATCTCGCTCCAGGGCCGTATGAGCCTCAAGAGCAACGAAAAGGAAATAGGCAAGGTCCTGAAGGTACTTGTTGAAGGTCCTTCAAAGAAAAATCCGCAGGAACTTTGCGGAAGAGCAAGCAGCAACAAGATGTGCGTATTCCCTTCACGTGGTGAAAAGGCCGGTGACTATTGCACTGTCAAGGTGGAATCCGTAACTTCAGCCACCTTGATCTGCAGCAGAGTAGATTAAAAAAGGCCCGATTTGCACGGACCTGATGACTATAATAGATCAAATATAGATTTTACCATTGCATGGGCCTGGATTGTGTCGATCCGGGCCTTATATTTTTGGGCAGCCACATCAAATGCAGCCTTGTGTTCACCTTTCAGAGGCTCTGCAGGAGGCGAATCCATTTTAAGCGGATTGATAGGGCTTCCGTTTTTCCATACGCGAAAATCAAGATGCGGGCCTGTCGATCGGCCTGTCGAGCCAACATATCCGATCACATCTCCCTGACGCACACGCTGACCGACCTTCAGTCCTTTGGCATATTTCGAAAGATGAAGATATGCCGTCGAATACACAGAGTTATGCTTGATGCGCACAGTATTTCCACCGGCACCCTCATATTTCACACTAGTCACAGTGCCATCACCGATTGTCATGACAGGAGTTCCCGTCGGAGCAGCATAATCAACTCCATAATGCGGCTGGACCTTTCGGGTCACCGGATGACGACGCGCATGAGAGAAGCCTGAACTGATTCGGGAATATTTCAAAGGCGCCTTCAGAAAAGCCTTCCTCATGCTCTCCCCCTTCTCATTCCAATAGATATTTCCACCATCCTTCTGATTATACATCAAAGCAGGATAATCTGAACCATTGTGAGTGAATACTGCATAGCGGACTGTATCCACGGCAATGACCTCACCATCACAGATCTTTTCCTCATACAGCACCCTGAAACGATCGCCTTTCTGTAGACCAAAAAAATCCACAGTCCACGCATATATATCAGACAGACTCAGAATCAGATTTGGAGATACTCCGGCATCGGTCATGTCAACCCAGAGAGAATTGGATATGGTCACGTCTGCATAGCGGCTTTCTACTGTTATCGGCTTCTCATGTATCCAGGTTTCATATGGAGGCTTACATTCGAATATTATCTGCGACGATCGGTCTCTGTCATATATAAGATATTGCAAGCGAGAAGCTCCGTCATAGCAAGCCTTGTAGGCATTGCCGACTCTGAGAGTCTTGACATCAAAGACATCTGCACAAGCCTGTGTGAGACTATATGCCTCATTTGCAGAAAGTCCCAGTGATGAAAGAAGCGTTGAAAAAAACTGTCCGTTCCTGACTTTGCCTTCTTTCACCGACAATGAATCAAGCACCGGGTACCTGTGGAAAGAATCTGCACTTGATGTTTCTTCTGCAGCAAAGGTATCAGGCATCTCCACTGTAGCTTTCCCACTCCTTCCACAAGAAGCAAAAAAGGCCACACAGAGGCCTGCAACAATGATATTATATAATCCTCTCATAGTCACTAAAATTATCTCGTCGCAAAATTAGAAATATTGTTGATAATTTTGTGGAAAATTTTGGGAAATAATGGGAGAAAGTGGAAAAAAGTTTCTACTTTTGCAACACTCAAAATAATGTAGTGAAATGACTGGCTTTTTCGGAAGACATAACGCAAAGGTTGATGACAAGGGAAGACTCGTGATTCCTTCTGCCATCAAGGGCGTCGTGCCTGCCGACCAGATGATGTTCGTCATCCGTAAGGACATGCACTCGGACTGTCTCGAAATGTACACATGGCAGGAATGGAGCAACATGTCTGCTGCAGTGAGGTCTAAACTCGACCTCGCCTTTGACGATGAACACATCAGATATTGGAGAACTTACATGAGCAACACAGCCCAAGTCACTCCTGATGCTAAACTCGGAAGAATATCTATTCCAAAGGAACTCCTTGAAGCAGCAGGAATCACCAAGGACGTTGTCGTTCTGGGCGTTGACTACAAGGTGGAGATCTGGGCAAAGGAAAAAATTGACGGAGGCTGTCTTTCAGCAGAAGAATTCCGTCAGATGGGAAAGAAGATATCAGGACGCATTTAAAAGGGAGGTCTAGGATGTCTGAGTACCACACGCCAGTACTGCTTGATGAAAGCGTTTCTGCTTTGATCAGCTCAACTTCAGGAATATATGCTGACGCCACTTTCGGTGGAGGGGGACACAGCTGCGAAATCCTGCGCAGACTGTCTCCGGACGGTCGTTTGATTTCTTTCGACCGAGACAGCGATGCAATTGCCAACAAACCGGACGACGAGCGTCTGACACTCATCAGGAGCGATTTCAGATGGATTCACAACCATGTCCTCCACCAAGGATACAAGGACGGAATCGATGGAGTTCTCGCAGACCTCGGAGTTTCATCACATCAGTTCGACACTGCGGAAAGAGGATTTTCATTCCGATATGAGGCTCCTCTGGACATGAGAATGAATCAGGAGGCAACCACTACAGCTGCAGATATCATCAATAATTATGAGCAGGAGGAACTCGAAAAGATTCTCAGACTCTACGGAGAGGTTGACAATAGCCGAAAGATTGCACAGATGATCTGCAAGGCAAGAGAAGTCAGTCCTATCGAAACAACGACTCAGCTTGGCAGCGCAATCGAGAAAGCTCTTCCCAAATTCGCTGAACATAAATTCCTCGCCAAGGTTTATCAGGCACTTCGAATCGAGGTGAACCAGGAGATGAAGTCTCTTGAAAAATTCCTTAGCGGTGCAGCTGCATCTCTCAAGCCGGGCGGCAGGATGGTCATAATCACATACCACTCACTTGAGGATCGAATGGTCAAGAACTTCATCAAGGCAGGCAATATTGAGGGCAAGGCAGAAAAGGATTTCTATGGCAACATCACAGCACCGCTTGCTGCAGTGAACAGGAAGCCTATCCTCCCGCAGGAAAGCGAAATATCGTCCAACACAAGAGCCCGAAGCGCAAAACTCAGAATAGCGGAAAAGATATGAGTTCGAGGATGAATATAAGATGGAAAGCCATAGGCAAGGCAATCGGAGCATTTGTCATTTCTCTCGGACGCGGAGATCTGCTGCTGAGAATGAGAGTTGACAAGGCTCTACCTTATATACTATATGCTTTCTTGCTTGGATGCATCAGCATTTGGATGAGCTTTATGACAGAGCAGACCATGCTGAAAGTTCAGAAGAATAACGAAACGCTTAAGACACTTAAGATACATAACGCGCAGATGACGTACGAGTTGGTGGGGCTTGACCGACTCAGCACAGTGGAGAGCATGCTTGAAGAGATGGGATCCAAGGTGCAGGCGCCAAGCAAGCCGGCAGATATTTTAAAATGAGAAACGGAAGAGACATACGCAAGAAACAGGACTGGATCAGCATTCTGCTCTGGGTGTTTTATTGTGTGTTCCTCGTGCTTTCAGTTGTCATTATCGGAAAAATCGTGAAGATCCAGTATGGATGGGAACCGGATGCTGAATATGTAAGATATTTCCAGCCCAAGCATGAGCAGGTGATTACGAAGCCGGAAAGAGGAGCAATCCTGGACCACAACGGAAAACTGCTTGCTATTTCCACACCGATGTACAACATCAACATGGACTGCACAGTGCGAAAGGAAGAGTTCGCCAAGATCAAGGACACAAGAAAGCGCGACTCTTTGGAAAACGATTGGAAAAGGAAAGCCAGGTTGCTCAGCAAGGAGCTCCCGAAGGTTCTTGCAAAAGATGGCAAAGACGCAGACTATTACTACAATCTCATCATCAGCCATCGCGACTCGAACCTCAAAGGAAGAAAGAATGTTCCTATAACGAAGAATATAGACCATCAGACCTACCTCAAGCTCAAGGCTCTCCCACTGTTTAATGAGGGTCAGTTCAAGAGCGGAATGATCAAGACTGAGATCGAAACCAGACAGTATCCCTATGGCGAACTGGCAGGAAGAGTCATCGGTGATGTCAGAATCAACAAAGAGAATCCTGAGGAAAGCCGATACATGGGAATCGAGGGTCAGTATGACTACATTCTCAGAGGAGAGGACGGATCGCAGTGGATGAAGCGTACGGACAAGGGTCTGATCGTCGACCAGGACAGTTCGATCGTAGCTGTCAAGCATGGACAGGACATCAGGACCACTATTGATATCGATATCCAGGATATCGCAGACAGAGCTCTCAGAAGGTATATTACCGATGATGAAAGAATCGAGGGTGGATGTGTTGTGGTGATGGATGTGAAGACAGGAGCTATCCGCGCGATGGTAAACCTTCTCAAGAACAGCAAGGATGTTCTTGGAGAGAATTTCAATATGGCGATCGGACGCCCGGGCGAGCCGGGATCCATTTTCAAGGCTGCAACACTGGCAACCTTGCTTGAAGATGGCCACGTGACTCTTGAGACTGAACTTCCGACCAACCATGGAAAGATGGAGGATCTGCCGAAGATCAACGATGACCAATATATAAAGGATTGGGAGAGAAAATATAACACCAACAAGATCAAAGTTCTTGACGGATTCAAGATTTCATCGAACTATGTGTTCAGAAGACTTGTTATTGACAACTATCAGGAAGATCCTCAGGACTTTATCAACAGATTGTACGATTATAGACTGAATGACTCCTACACCTTTGACCTTAAGGAGAAGGGAGGAACAAGTTCGAGAATTCAGCAGCCAGGCAGCAAGTATGACCTTGCCTCAACGGCCATCGGATATTCAATTATGGAGACTCCGCTGAATATGCTGACATTCTACAACGCCATTGCAAACAACGGCAAACTGATGAAGCCTTATCTGATCGAGTCTTTCGAGACCGGCGGCAAGGCTCAAAAGGAATTCAATCCAGAGGTCCTCAACGGATCAATCGTGTCGAAGGCAACTGCCGACACATTGACAAGGGCGCTCAAGATGGTGACACTTGAAGGAACGGCAACAAGATTGAAGAATGCGAAATGCGAGGTTGCCGGAAAGACCGGTACTGCATGGACTGTTCTCAGACCGGACGAGCAGCCGATGAAGGGCAGACCGTTCGAATCTATAAACGGAGAAAAGAAATATCAGGCAACTTTCGTGGGATTCTTCCCTGCTGACGAACCCAAATATTCAGCAATCGTAGTTGTCTATACAAAATTGACGAGAGGCAGTGTGTATGGAGGTGTGATTCCGGCCATGACTTTCAAGGAAATCGTCGATAATCTTTGGTCGCTTGACAGCAGCTGGGGAGATGAGTTCCAGGAAAGGGCAAAGGTTCCTGAAATGAAGCCGGAGTACATAGCGACCAGACAAGGAAGCGCAATTCCGGTTCCTGACGTCAAAGGAATGGGACTTAAGGATGCGATATATGCCATTGAAAACAATGGTTACAAATGCACATATGAGGGACTCGGTCACGTCGTGAGCCAGGTTCCGGCAGCAGGAAAAGTCTGCACAAAAGGAGAAACCATTAAGCTTGTACTCAAATGAGACTTGACAGAATTTTGAAGGACAGCGGATGCCTGTTCGAGAGCAAAGACGGTGCGATTGAGGTCAGCTCAATCTGTTGCGATTCCAGGAAGGTTACCTACGGATCGCTTTTCGTGGCTATCAAGGGTTTTGCCAGCGACGGGCACGACTACATCGCCACTGCTATCGGAAAGGGTGCAAGGGTTATTGTATATGAAGACCAGGATGCACTCGACAAGGCTACTGCAGCCCTCGACATGGAAGGTATCGTTACAGTGCGCACAGAATCGTCAAGATACGCGATGGCGATCATTGCTGCAAACTTCTACGACAATCCTTCTCACAAGCTTACCTTGGTGGGAATCACCGGAACAAACGGAAAGACCACAACAGTGACTCTCCTTCACAGGATGTTCACTGCAATGGGATATAACTGCGGACTTTTGTCAACCATTGCGAACTATGTGGGAACCAAAGGAACCGAGGCAATCAATACAACCTCTGACCCACTCACCATAAACTCAATGCTTGCTGAAATGGTGGATGCAGGCTGTGAATATTGCTTCATGGAAGTGAGTTCAATCGGAGTGGAGCAGGACAGAATCGCCGGACTCAAATTCAAGGCCGGCATATTCTCGAACCTCACTCACGACCACCTCGACTATCACAAGACATTTGCTGAGTATCTCAGATGTAAGAAACTTTTCTTTGACAATTTGACTGCTGACGCTTATGCCATTACCAATGTGGATGACCGCAATGGAATGGTGATGATGCAGAACACAAAGGCAAAGGTTGTCACATATTCTGTCAGAGGAATCGCCGACCACACCTGCAGGATCGTAGAGCAGAGTTTTGAGGGAATGCTTCTGAAGACTGACGGAATAGAGAGCTGGAGCTGCCTTATCGGACAGCACAATGCATATAACCTCCTTGCAATCTACACCACAGCAGTGGTTCTGGGAGCTGATCCTGAAGAAACTCTTGTTGCCATGAGCACTCTCCGACCAGCTCCTGGCAGATTAGAGAACATGAGAGGACCTAAGGACTTGTCAGTGATCATCGATTATGCTCACACTCCTGACGCACTTGAAAATGTGCTCAAGACAGTTCGCGAGATTGCTCCGGAAAGAGAACTCATCTGCGTATTCGGCTGCGGTGGTGACAGAGACAAGACCAAGCGCCCCGAGATGGCCAAGATTGCACAGAAGATGGCCGACAGGATCATCGTGACAGCTGACAACAGCAGAACTGAGAAGACTGCGGACATCATGGCAGACATCAAGGCCGGCATGGATATCTCCGGAAAATCGAAGTCTCTTTTCATTGAGGACCGCGAGCAGGCGATAAGAACAGCTATAATGTTGGCCGGACAGGGGGCGACAATCCTTCTTGCCGGCAAAGGGCATGAGAAATACCAGATAACAGGAAAGGAAAAAACATATTTTGACGAACAGGCCATCGTGGCTGAAGCATTCAAAGATATTGCAGAATAAGATATGATATATCATTTAGTAGAGTATTTGAAATCAACCGGTGTTGACCTCCCTGGAATGGGATTGTTCAACTACCTCTCATTCAGAGCGATGAGTGCAGCTATCATTGCACTTGTCTTCTCTCTCATTGCTGGCAAAAGAATCATCAGATGGATTCAGAAAAAGCAGATCGGCGAAGAAATCCGCGACCTCGGTCTGGAAGGTCAGATGCAGAAGAAAGGCACACCTACCATGGGAGGAATCATCATATTCCTCGCCATCATCATCCCGGTGCTTCTCTTCGGAGATCTCACAAACATATACAACATCCTCCTGATTGTCAGCACAATATGGTTCTTCATCATCGGCTTCGCTGATGATTTCATCAAGGTATTCAAGAAGAACAAGGAAGGCATGAGCGCCAAGGCCAAACTTGTTGCACAGTCCATCCTCGGTCTTGCAATCGGACTGACAGTGTGTTTCAACAGTGACATTGTCATCAGAGAGAGCGTAAATCTTGACGAAATTGTGGCAGTGGATGCCACACAGGATAGTACAGTTGTTGTGGAAGGTATGGTTCTCAGTGAGAAAGTTGACGTTGTAAAGAGCACCAAGACCACTATCCCTTTTATCAAGAATCACGAGTTTGACTACAAATGGCTCTCACCTTTCAAGGGAACCTGGGGCTGGTACTGCAAGTGGGCAATCTATGTTCTTATGATCATCGTTGTCATCACAGCCTGCTCGAACGGAGTCAATCTTACTGATGGAATGGACGGCCTGGCAACAGGAACATCAGCAATTGTCGGTGTGGTTCTCGGAATCTTCGCATGGCTCTCGGGTAACATAGTGAATGCTGAATATCTCAACATAATGTACATCCCCGGCAGCGGCGAGATTGCAGTCTTCATGTCTGCATTCGTAGGTGCTCTTGTCGGATTCCTCTGGTATAACTCGTTCCCTGCTCAGGTATTCATGGGAGACACAGGAAGTCTTATGCTGGGAGGCGTAATCGGAGTCTGCGCAATCCTGATTAGAAAGGAACTTCTCCTTCCGGTACTTTGCGGTATCTTCTTCGTTGAGAGCCTTTCGGTGATGATTCAGACTTTCTACTTCAAATACACAAAGAAGAAGTATGGTGCAGGAAAACGCGTCTTCAAGATGGCGCCACTTCATCATCACTATCAGAAGGAAGGTATTCCTGCCTTGCTGCAGAAGCCGGCCAAGGCAATTCCAGAAGCAAAGATTGTGGTCAGATTCTGGATCATCGGTATGATCCTCGCGGTCGTTACAATTGCATTATTAAAGGTTAGATAATATATAAAAAAGGTATAGAAATATGTCGCGTGTTGTTGTATTAGGTGGTGGTGAAAGCGGAGTAGGTTCCGCAGTACTTGCAAAGGTGAAGGGCTTTGATGTATTCCTCTCGGACATGGGTAAATTGTCTGAGAAATATGTTGCAATGCTCGAAGAATGGGGTATTCCTTATGAGCAGGGCGGCCACTCGGAGGAGTTGATCCTCAACGCTGATGAGGTGATCAAGAGTCCGGGCATTCCCGAGACAGCTCCTATGGTTCAGAAGATTCTCGAGAAGGGAATCGGCGTGATCTCTGAGATCGAATTTGCAGGCCGTTACGACTCTGCAAAGAAGGTCTGCATCACAGGAAGCAACGGAAAGACAACCACAACATCTCTCATTTTCCACCTCCTTCAGCAGGCAGGCCTCAATGTGGGTCTTGGTGGAAACATCGGAAAGAGCTACGCCTATCAGGTGGCTACTGAGAAACACGACATCTATGTTCTCGAGCTCAGCAGCTTCCAGCTGGACAATGTCTATGACTTCAAGGCAGACATTGCAATCATCACCAACATCACACCCGACCACCTTGACAGATACGGCTACAACATGGAGAACTATGTGAAGTCGAAGTTCCGTATCACAAGAAACATGTCAAGCGACGACTGCTTCATTTTCTGCTCAGACGATGACATCACTGTCAACCACCTCAACCAGATTGTCGTAAAGGCTCAGAAACTTCCTTTCACTCAGAAGGAAGAAGTGGAACAGGGTGCATTCGTGAAGGAGAACAAGATGATCGTGAGATACAAGGAGCAGGAGTGCGACATGTATCTTCAGGAGCTTGCCCTCGGCGGAAAGCACAATGTATATAATTCTATGGCTGCTGCACTTGCTGCCAAGGCAATGGATATTGACAACGCCGTCATCCGTAATGGCCTCGCTACATTCCAGGCAGTGGAGCACAGACTTGAAAAGGTTCTCAGCATCAGAGACGTACTCTATATCAATGACTCAAAGGCCACAAATGTCGATGCAGCCTGGTACGCTCTCGAGTGCCAGACAAGACCAGTGATCTGGATTGTGGGCGGAACAGACAAGGGCAACGACTACTCTACCCTCGTTGAACTCGCTCGCGAGAAAGTGAAGGCAATCATATGCATGGGAGTAGACAACACTAAGATTCACGCAGCATTTGAGGGCGTTGTACCTCAGATGTGCGACGTGACCTCAGCAGCTGACGCCGTCAAGATGGCAGACAGCCTTGCATCAGCAGGAGATGTGGTTCTCCTCTCGCCATGCTGCGCAAGCTTCGACCTTTTCAAGAACTACGAAGACAGAGGAAGACAATTCAAGGAAGCGGTAAGAAACCTCTAATATGAACAAGGACAGCAGAAATAACAATGGGAACAGCAGGTTCTGGAACTTCATCGACAATATCCAGGGTGATAAGGTCGTATGGGTCATCGTATTCATGCTCATCATCGTTTCTGTCCTCGCCATCTTCTCATCAACTTCCCTTCTGAAGGAAGGTACAAAAGACCGCATCGACTTCATCAGAGACCATATCATCTTTGTTGGAATCGGCCTTGGTCTGATTACGGGTCTATATAATATCAAAAGGATCGGTGTATTCAGATTTTTCGCAAAACTGGGATTCCTCGTTTCTCTGGTTTTCCTGGCGATGTTGGATTCACACTTGAAGATTCCAGGAGTGATTGAAGCCGAATATATCAATGGTGCCTGGCGTACGTTAAGGGTAGCTGGCCTTCAGATCCACGTTTTTGAGGTGGTCAAGGTGGCAATGGTAATGTACCTTGCATGGGCCCTTCACGGATACCATGAAGACAAGGAAGCACTCAGCAAAGGTGAGGAAAGCAGATATTTCAAATTCTGCAACAAGTTCAGCGACTCAGTGAACTTCAGGTTCCTCAGCACTCCTTTCGCGAAAAGAATGATATATATGTATCTTCCCATCATGATTACCTGCGTGATGGTGCTCATGGGAAGTGGATCAAGCGCTATATTCATAGGTGGTATCTTAGTTGCCGTTCTCTTGATCGGAGGCGCACCATTAAAGGAAATAGGCATTGCTGCTGCCGGCGGACTGGCAATTCTCCTTCTGATTGTGGGTGTGTATAATGCAACTGATGGAAAGGTGTTTTCGTCATTTGAGAGAATCGCGACCATGAACACCCGAATCGGAGCAGACTATGATGTCGAGAGACTCAAGAACACAAGAAGAGGTTCTGTGGATTTCTTCCAGGAACTTGACAAGATAAAACAGCCATATAGCGCAAAGATTGCAATCCATGAAGGAGGCATTTTAGGGAAAGGAATCGGTGGAAGTACTCAGAAATATGTTGTATCCAATATATACGGAGACTACATGTTCAGCTTCATCGTGGAAGAATATGGACTTATCGGAGGCATACTGATCATTCTTTTATATGTGAGTCTTCTGGCCCGTGGGTCACTCATTGCGAGCAAATGTTCAAATGAATTTGCAAAGATTGCAGTGGGAGGACTCAGCATTCTGATAACAGGTCAGGCATTCATGCACATGATGGTGAATGTGGACATCGGTCCGATGACAGGTCAGACCCTGCCTCTGATCAGTCATGGAAGTTTTGCTTTCATCGTTTTCTGCATAGCATTCGGAGTGATTCTTTCGATAAGCCGAATGGCAAGAGATGAAATCAAAGAGGTCGAGGAATCTGCTGCACCTCTATATGAGAGAGAGCATGGCAGTGACGACATACAGGCAAGTATGGACATTCTGGAACAGATAGATCTGGAGTAATATGGAGTACAGAAAACTACGTGTAATCATAAGCGGAGGGGGTACGGGAGGACATATCTTCCCGGCCCTTTCCATCGCTAATAAACTCAGGGAAATGAACCCTGAAACAGAGATTTTGTTTGTTGGCGCAGAGGGAAGGATGGAGATGGAGAAGGTTCCGGCAGCTGGGTATAAGATTGTGGGGCTTCCTATTGCAGGACTCCAGCGCAGTCTGGCTCTGAGCAATTTCAAGCTTCCGTTCAAGATTGCAAAAAGCCTTTTGATGGCAAGAAGGACATTGAAAGAATTCAAACCTGACATTGCAATCGGTGTGGGTGGATATGCAAGTGCTCCGCTTTTGTGGGCAGCTGGAAGACTTGGTGTTCCGACCTTGATTCAGGAACAGAACGGATTTGCCGGTCTGACCAATAAGATTCTCGGAAAGAAAGCAAAATCCATCTGTGTTGCATACGAAGGAATGGAGCGTTTCTTCCCTGCAGACAGAATCGTATTGAGCGGTAACCCTATCAGAAAGGATATTGTTCCTGCAACGGGGCAGATGAAAGAAGAAGGTTATGAGTTCTACGGACTCAATCCTGAGGCTAGACACATCTTCGTAGTTGGAGGAAGCCTCGGCAGCAGAACCCTCAATGAGGCCATGCAGAAATGGATTATGGACGGATGTCCAGGTGGATCGGATATAGAAGTGATCTGGCAGTGCGGAAAATATTACAAGGCCTCCATCGACAAATTTATGGAGGAGATGAAGGCTGTCGGCAAGGATGTGTCA
>JAEIGA010014312.1_pt1 | contig 12080 bp, 12 predicted proteins | sample 9270691 | NCBI WGS metagenome assembly JAEIGA01 (sample SAMN17057246, study PRJNA624740) | gut metagenome | biome: biome; isolation source: fecal sample | host: Bos grunniens | place: China: Xizang | collected 2019
AAAGAAGGAATAAAGGCTATATCATCAATAGCTTTATTCAGTGCTTTATCAAAAATTTGACCTAAACTATCTGTACGGTTAACCCTTTTTGGTAACACTTTATAATATGATCTAAACTTTCTAGATATAGTGCTTATCCATGTTAAGAATTCATATGGAATTGCATTCATTATCATTTTATTCCACTCAGAATCCTTTACCAAATGTTGGCGACCTGCATCAGTTATAAAATTCGCATTAACTAAAAATGGTAATCCAAAAGATATAGACGTTGGAAGGTAAGTATAAACACAACTTTCTTGTAATGGTTCTAAATTCCCTTTTGAAGTAATCGGCACAGCAAAAGATAAATCAAAAGACTTAGCTTCCTGTAATTTTATAGGAGTTATTCCGTCCGATTTAATAACTTCTCTTATCTTGTTAGGAATTTCAACTGCAGGATTGCTATATACTAGCCAGCGACTTTCTGTTATTCCATTATGTTTAAGTTCTACTATGTTCTTTTGTGTAGACTTATTAATTTCTAACTGTTTTACATCGTTAAACATATACTCAATCGAGATATTTTCATGACGTAGAAATAATAAGAAATCACAAGTCTCTAATATCTTCATAATTTTCTTATGTAATAATGAAGCATTAGAAGTCTCAATGTAGTTTACTACATTATATCCATCATGACAAATCTTTATTGGTGGTTGAGTTTCTATAGGTATTATTTGCCACGGCATTAAAATGGTTTTTCCCATATCTTTTTCTCCCCAAGCATTATCCCAATAATTATCCCAATATGCCTTATTGAATTTAAAACAATAATCCCCACTTTCTATAGTAACATTTTTCGAATGCATAAAGACAGATTTAAAGCCTATACCTTTATAACCTATCTTTCTAATATCATTCATTTTGTTCCCATTCCCAACATCGCATAATCCTTCAATATCACGCTTACTGAATTTATCCCCATTATGCATAAATACTAGGTAATTATCATTCAATAGAATTTTTACTTTCAAACAACCAGAATCATTGTATGCATCTACTGCATTCTGTAATAATTCAAATACAAAACGTTCTTCTTCTGTATAAATTCCTGATGATAACAGATTTAAACTTTGAGCTTGAGTACAAGCTTGATCTGGATTTAGATACTTACTTCTTTTGTTTTCTAACCATTTAATAAATGAATTTTCCATACTTTAGTAATTTAATAATTAATATTTCTGTTTATATATACCATAAGGCAGCAAAAGGTAAATGAGAAAATGAAGAAAAAAAAATGCGATTAAGTATGTAACCTAATCGCATATTCTATTTAAGAATCTATCTTCCTATTCTATTTGTTCCAGAATACATTCAAACAGTCCTGGCATACAACTATAGGCATACCACATAACTGCTGCCACCACACACAAAGCCAGTTTATTTAATATGTAAACAAGTGTTTTCATTTGTCACCACATTTTTCTTTTTAATAAATTAATTCGTAATTAGTTATATAGCGAGGCTCAATCACACCTTTTCTAACGTATTCAACAACTCCGCCGCAAGAAACTTTTACTTTACAATCTCTAGTTATATAGTAAAGATATTTTGTTTTATCATCATTAAACACAATATCTGCAACACCTAAATTTAACAACTTTTCCGCAGAAAGTTCGCCAATTACAGGAAAATCAAAACCGTTTACTGTTTTAAGTACAGATAAATCACCCTCTTTAAACTTATGGGTTCCATAAAATTCAACTGGTTTATTTCCATTTTTGCGAACCTCTTGACGCGAGTTGGTTTTAATTTCCAAGCCTTGTTTTTCCCAGTTAATTCGTGATGTGTCAATTGCCATAACTCTAAAATTTTAATTGTGTATAATTTATTTTTAATTCACTTATATTCGGAACCTTAATAATTAAGTAATCATTAAAACATTCTATCTTGATGTGTACTACTTAGTAAAACGATGACCACAATGAGGACATTGCCAGTCCATTACTCGGTTACCATTCATATAGTAACCTCCACTCTTACTTTTCATTCCAGATTTATGACACATCGGACAATAAACTTTCTTTCCTAAATCGTCTCCTAAAATTTGATTAAATTTTACTATTGCATAACAAAATGCTATACCAAATAATATTGCTAACACTATTTCCATATTTTCTACCTATTATTTTATTTTTATTTAAAATTATATTTTTCTAAGAGTACATTAAAAATACTTATTAACTACTGTATTATACGCATCTTCATAATCTTGCATTCCTATCCCTGTATTCATATTTACGCACAGGGGGAACAAAAAAGAGTTTAATTTAATTAAAGTCCTACGAATACCATTTAACCTCTCACCTTCAGCATTAATATCGGAATTCTGTTGCATCTCTGTATAAATAACTTCAATTTTATCTTTTAAATTCTCAAGTTGTTTTTTGTAATTGTTAAGAAATCCCTCTAAGCCTAAATGTTCTATTTGATTCAGATAGGCCGTAATTTCCCCTATACAATGTGCATTATCCTCATTGACCTTACAAAAATCTATATCTATATCATAAATATCTATCCCATTTATCATAAAGCCAAAATAAGTGTTATAATTACGAGTTGTCTTATAAATATATACCCTACCTCCATATAAAGTGACTGAGGTTTTTCCTTCTGTAGAAATTATTAAATCATTTAAGTTCTCAAACTCAATATCTTCTTTTACATCCTTATGCATCACCGGTACATAAACATTGTTTACTTTAAAAATTGCATTCATAATTGTTATGTTTTTATTGTTAATAATTTGTAGTTAATTTTATTTTTTAGTCATCCCAATCCCAAATTCCAGCGTCTATAAGTTCTTGACGCATATACTCGTAAGAATCATCGTCTGAGTCATCATAACAAGAATAATAATCATTCTCATTATTTTTACGATAATATTCTTCTGAAAGTTGAAGTTCATCTAGTACTTCATCGTCAAAGATTACATAATCTAGATTCTTGATACACCAGCCAATATAGCTTCTATCGTCTTGCATAACTTGTTCCACTGTTTTACCTTCGTGCTTTCCCCAGGTAAAAATTGTGTGTTTGCTGTAAAGCATAAACATTCCTCCTATATTATAAATTTGTAATTACTTTTATTTATTCTCTATTTATATATGACATATTCTCACAAAAGGTAAACGAAAAAAATAAAAAAAATCATCCGCAACATTCCATTATAGCGATAAGACCAACAATAGCACCTATTACAAGGATGGCTTTTAAGGTATTTGGATGTTCTGAAGCAAGAAGGCCAAACAAAAAGACCAAACCATACAAAGCACCTCCTATTAACAATAGATAGAAACTATACTTGATTAGATTACCAAGAAAGAAGCCAAAACCAGCTCCTAACATGGTCATTTCACCTACACAACTTGTGCATAACAACATCACAGCAACTAATAAAATACTTGTTAATTTTTTCATAATCTTAATTTAAATATTATTGATGATTAAATATTATTTGTTTTTACACATATATCTACTAATGTTTTATACAAAGGAGAGGTTTTAAATGGTTGTAAAGTATATTGATCTTTTATATATTGTCCATATACCTCAACTATATTATAAACCACTGCTGGATAGCTTTTCCTAATCATGTTTTCATCAAATCCATCAGCTTTTAATAATAGTGTGAAGCAATCCACATATAAAAGCATATCTGTATAGATTAGTCTTCCACAACGTCTAAGGTGAGATTCAACGATACATTGCAATGCCCATAAGTGAACATCTAATCTTTCTGTAGCATTGCATGAATTCATTGCCTCTATTAATGAGGCACAATCTGACTGAAATTCTGCTATTGATTCTCCTTGGATTGTACCAGTTATCTCAAAAGGAAAGTTTACATTGTTGTTTTGTACATCTGTTAACCCTTCTGGACAAAATTCATTAGTGATTACAAATCCATTTCTAACAGGAGCGTTAACTACTAGTTCTTTGTTTTGACCAAGGATAATTGCTTTAAATTTGAATTGTTGTTTTTCCATTTTTGTAAATTTTTATTGTTATTAATTTGTTGTTTCTATTAGTATATACCATTAGGTAGCAAAAGGTAAATGAAAAAAAACAAAAAAAATGCGATTAAGTATTAATACCTAATCGCATTTTCTGTTTAAGAATCTATCTTCCTATTTTATTTGTTCCAAAATATATTCAAACTCTTCAAGAAGAGAATTATAATCCTCATTGTCTTTATATTTATCTATCAATTCATTTATAATTCCCCTAGCATTGCTTCTATCATTTAATTTAAGATAAGCTAGTACTAATAATTTACCATTATCTAATTCATCTAAGGATGATTGAGAATTATTATATTCATCTATGAGTTGAGGAATCTTAGATTCTATTTCTTCATCGCTCATCCCACGAAGATCTATTGTTCCAGAATCTCTTATACCCAATGATACATAATGTACTATCATATTATTAACTACATTTGGGCCTACTCTATATAAATTTTGAAATACATTACCCGCACCTGATACAATAAGTGCTACCACCGCAGCCCATTGATAAATTTTATATTTAAATCTATCAAAAATTCCAACTTCTATGCTAGCAGCAACAGGATATAAAACCGCATTTAGTTCCTCCTTAGTAAGATACTTCATTGCAAGTGCAAAATCTATACAATCCTGCTCCTCTTCTTTGATAATACTAGATACTGTCGTTAAGTATAACTGGAATTCTTTAGATAATTCTTTATCTTCTTTTAATGACTCCTCAAAATTCTTAATCTCAGAATCATCCATTTTACCTTTTATATAATTATCAAATAATGTATATCTATCCATTTTTTTATCCTCCTACTATATTATACCCAATCTCTTCAATGTAGTCTTAACTCTTGTAACAAAACCTTTCATACACTGACTTTTTTTGGATTTTGCTGTGTCTGCATTCTTCATATTTACTGCAGTAGAAATTTCTTCCATAGACATATCGTCATAATAAAACAATCTAATAATTGTAGAACACGGTTCTGGGGTAAATTGTAATGCATCCCCTAATACATGAACAACCTCAACATTATTACATAAAGAATCATCTTCTTTCATGTATTCTTGTAATAAACTCTCAACCCTTCTTACTTGCATTTCTTGTTTTTCTTCATCATAACCACACATGCCATCAAGTGATTCTGACTTTAAAGACTTTCCTATCTTTTTGGTAGCAAGATTTTCTCCTATTTGAATAAGATAGGGACGCCATGCAGTATTGTATTTAACCGTACCTTTTTGCAGATTTTCATACACTGCTATAAAAGTTTCTTGATATAAATCTTCTATATCATCAGCTGATAACAAATTACCAAAACTTTTCCTCAATGAATTCTGGAATAATGGCTTTATTTTATTGTACCAATTTCGTACTATTTCTTCATAACTATCCATAATCTTTTCTATATTTGATTATACAGCAACAAATATAATAACTATTTTTTGAATTTCTAATCTAACATAATAAATCCAGCCCAATAATAAGGTTTGTCCTTATAAATATAATTGCCAAACTCATTTACAGCATAACGAACTGTGTTTTTTGCATTATTAAAAGCTTCTCGCTTTGACTGTTTTTTTTCTATCCAATTTTTATAGAATTCAGACATAAACATTTTTGTTGCCTTGTCATCTACTTTCCATAAACTCATAATAATAGTTTGAACTCCAGCCATTTTAAACGCACGCTGAAGACCAAACACTCCTTCTGATGTAATATCACCTTGGGCCGTCTCACAAGCAGATAATACCACTAATTCTGTTCCACGTAAATCCATTAATGAGATTTCCTTCGCTGTCAAAATTCCATCTTGTACTCCGCCTGGCAAATCTTTACTCCTACCTTGATATGCAGTATTTGCTCCTGCAAACAACAAACCACATCTATTCAATGGGTCTATTACTGGACCTTTAGGCAAATTATCACCAATCATTTGAATTCTACTAGCAAAATAATCTTGTTTACGTGCTACACTGTCTGTCCAGGTAAATCCATGAGTTGCGATATGAAGAATACGATTCCCTTTCCCACTCAATGCCTTAAATGATTCTTCGTTTGCTTTCTCAGAAGTAAATAATGTAGTTGTTATATTATTTGCGACTAATAAAGAATCAATATACTTCGCTTCAACTAAAGTTGCTGGCAAATCAATTACTGTTCCACGATTAAGTTTATCGGCATCAATACTACGTTCTTGCGAAGCATAGCGCCTACTTTCGGTCTGCATTGTTTCTTTATCTAACGTATAAGGGATTCCACCATACACAGTTGCTCTTGTATTGGATGTTTGCTTCTTATTAAGTGCTAATTCTCTTGTAGATGACAAACGAACCATATTATAGACATCTGACATAGTTCGTACACTATCAACTGGTAAAAATTCTATCGCTAACTGATGAAGAAGACCAGAGGGTGAGAAATAAATAGTTTCACCTTCTTTTACTCTAGGAAGAATCTTACTCCACACTTTTTCTGACAATATAGCTCCATACTTGTTATAATTATACAATAAACTATTGTCTATACTCTCATTAATAGTTGACATAATGTCTGTCACCTCTTTTCCCTCAAACAATGGAATTAGTTCGGGATATTTGCTATTGTGACGAAGAAGTAAAGCGCAATACATTGTGCTGTCTTGGCTGATTGGTGCAGAAAAATACTCTATAGCAACTTCATTCTTTGACAATTGTTTCTTTACACTCTCCCAATTTATCTTCCATTGTTCTTTACTTTCACGAAATGCCGCACTAGATATAGTTATCTGCTTTTCTAACGAATCCGCACGATGACGATAAATTTCTAGCTGGCTTGAAGTAGGTTCCTTCTCCTCCAAATGCATTACTACTTGTTTGGCCTCTGTTAATTCATTCCATTGTTTTATAAGAGCACTATCTCCACTTTCTAATATAGAACGACGCACCGCATCAGCCGAATTTAGAAGCAAACCTTTCCTAAACAATTCATTGTCGTATGCAAAGGTAGAAATGGATGGTTTAGTGAAGTGGTATCTATATGTAAACAACGGATACGCATATTCAAAAGGAATTCTAAAAACTTGCCATAATAACATTCTTTCATAGTCTGTCATATAATTAAGAGATACAAGATAATTAGACTTCCATACATTCTTTGATTTCTCAAAATATTTCTCAGATTCTGGATAATTACCTAAATTAGAATAAAAAAGACCTAAATTACCTAAATTTATTGCATAATTAATGTGATTTTCGCCTAAAACTTCCTTAATTTTTCGCAAGGATTCCAAATAATATCGCTCTGCTTCGGGATAATTACCTAAATCACTATACAAGCTACCCAGATTATTTAAAGAAATTGCATAATCGGGATGATTTTCACCTAAAACATCCTTAAAAATCAGTAATGACTCTAAAAGATACTTCTCTGCTTCAGAATAGTTCTCTAATTCTTCATACAAACCTCCTACATTATTTACAATAACAGCATAATCGGGATGTTTTTTTCCTAACACCTCTTTACATATTCGCAAGGATTCCAAATAATAGCGCTCAGCTTCAGAATAATTTTCTAAATCACTGTACAAACTACCTAAATTATTCAAAGACATTGCATAATTGGGATGGGGTTTTTCTAACACTTCTTTACATATTCTCAAGGATTCCAAATAATAGCGCTCAGCTTCAGAATAATTTCCTAAATCACTGTACAAACTACCTAAATTATTCAAAGAAATTGCATAATCGGGATGTTTTTCACCTAATTTTTTTTTACGTATTCGTAAGGATTCCAAATAATATTTCTCTGCTTCAGAATAATTACCTAAATCACTGTACAAACCGCCTAAATTATTCAAAGAATTTGCATAATCTGGATGATTTTCGTCTAAAATTTCTTTACGTATTCGTAAGGATTCCAAATAATATTTCTCTGCTTCAGAATAATTACCTAAATCACTATACAAACCACCCAAATTATTTAAACAAGTTGAATAATCAAGAGGATTTTCGTCTATCACTTCTTTATAGATTCCTAAAGATTCCAAATAAGATTTCTCTGCCTCAATATAATTAGCTTGAGTTTGATACAACGAGCCCAAATTAATTAAATAGGCTGCATAATCGAGAGGATTTTCACCAAATACTTCTTTAAGTATTCGTAAAGACTTCAAAAAATATTTCTCTGCCTCGGGATAATTACCTTGAGTGATATACAACATCCCCAAATTATTCAAAGAAGTTGCATAATCAGGATGATTTTCTCCTAAAACTTCTTTACGGATTAGCAAGGATTTCAAATAATATCGCTCTGCTTCGGGATAATTACCTAAATCACTATACAAACCACCCAAACTATTCAAAGAAGTCGCATAATCAGGATGACTTTCACCTAAAACTTCCTTATAGATTCCTAAAGATTCCAAATAATATTTAACTGCTTCAAGAAAATTACCATTGTAATAAGAATAATTGCCATATAAAATGAAATTGTCATTTAAATAAAGCATAAAACTATCTCTATCAGATTTTACAACCTGAATAGAATCCAATAAACTTATGAAACGTAGCGATTTATCTACATCTAAATAATCTCTTTTATTTACACCCAAGTTCCACTCCTCTACCAAAGGTAATTCTTGTACGGCTTCTTGAAACTCTCCATTATTCACCAATTCAATAAAGCGATGCTTATGGGGAGTTGTGTCAACTTCTTGAGCAGACAATGATAATGAACAAAATAGAAACAAAAATAATAGTATTCGTTTCATATGGTTTTATTTTATAATAGGTATTTGTGCAAAGTGAGAATTATTCTATTTTAAAGTGATATATTTTTTAATTTCTTAATTATATCACTTTTAAATTTTGATAGAGGACGTATATTATATTTACTAGGTTCAATTTCTATTCCAAACAATATTCGAATTACGGTCTCCCTATCTACATCCATAACGACCATTATTTCATTTATAAGTGTATCTATGTAGTCTTTTGGATTTGCATATGCTAGTTCTATCAATTCTTTAAGTTCAAAATCAGAGTGAGCATTATACACCTCCTTTATTTTAAATAGATTTAAAGTATTCTCCACTTTTTTCTTATAACTGGGGTCATTTGTTGTTATGTCAATTTCTACATTATAACTACCAATCAAGTTTGTTCCAAATGTAAAGTTAAAACCTCTATCTTTATCCACATAAGGATGAATATGTGTTTCTATCGAAGTTGATGTTGCATTCTTCAACACAGAGTTACAGTAATGGCAACATGGAATCAAATTATAGTATGACAAAGCTAGGTCAGGATAAAAAATTGTGCAAACCAATGATCAAATTCAGGACGAACAATATGTTCCCCATTAGTATTTTTTATGGTAAAAATATATTGACGATTACAATATGGACATGTTGTAACATCTAATAATTTTGCTAAGTAATAGCTAAAATTTGTATTCCTTGATATATATGTAGAATAATTGAATATGTGTTGAATTGTTTTAAGTTCTTCATCATTAATTCTATTATACTCACTATGTCGTATATTAGTCTTTTTATCTTTCACATCACATATATACTCCTCAAAATACTTTTGGTTAAAAGTTTGAGTAGGATGATTAAAAAGATAATCAAATAATTCTTGATGAAGTTCTTGTAATTTTTTAGGTTCACTATATAGATATAAATCGAATCGATCCTTATTCAAAAATTTAAAAGACCTCGTTTTTTGCAAATTAACACGACATCGATTCTTTAAACCAGTTTTTTCATCAAATGAGAATTTATTATGCTTATATATTTCAAAAGCATATTGTCTAGCTTTATTGTTATTTATCTCTAATAGCCACATAATTCTTCCATTTATTTAAATTTTCTGTCATTATCGTTTTAATAATAGGTTCTTGTATAATATCAATGATATTTGAGACCCATTTTAAATTTGTCAATTCATTATCTCTCTCATAATCATAATTGCCCTCAATCCACTTTTCATAGATTTCATCATTAAAAAGTTTATTCTTCAATTTCTCTTTCTGTGAATCACTATCTGAAGAATCTTCCTTCAATTCTTTGAATTCATACCATAACAAGTATCTATTCATAATACTTTGAACATTTGTTATAGTATTACGAGCAAATTCTCCCATAGTGCCTTCTTTCAAAAAAAAACTATGCTTCAACATACTATGTATATTTGCAGCAAAAGTACATAAATCATTTTTCTTATTTATTGTACCATTTTTATTAATAAACATAACATTTTGCACTGGGATATCAGATAGTATGAAAGGAGAATGAGTTGCTAAAATAATATGTATCCCTTCTATTTGTCGAAAATTAATTTGATTCAATCCATCGAGTAAGTTCTGAACAAATAATCTTTGCATTTCAGGATGAAAATAAAGTTCTATTTCATCAAAGATTGCACACAAATGTTTATATTTTATTGGTTTATCATTTGTCTGATAGATATCATTTTTGCCTACCTTTTTTTCTTTTATTTCCCTAACATCACCTGAAGAATCAATATTTATCAACTGATAGAAGAAGGAACTAAGTGTATATGTTATTTGTTTTTCACCTGAGCTTAAAGATGAGAAATTAATCCTATACTTTTTAGAAATATCATTAATATCAAATAATTCAAAATCAACATAAAAAATAGGAGGAGGTAATAGTTCATCAATATATTGTGGATACATTGGTGATTGTTCTTTCTCTTTTTCTAGTAATTCTAGTATCTCGTGCCTATACTCTTCAATCTTAAATTTCTTCTTTTTCTTAATATGATTATATTTTAGATAATATAAACTCCTAAATAATTTGCGAGTTACATGCGAATGATCATGAAGAACCTCAGTAATAATATTATCAATTTCATCAGAAATATTCTGACTTTTTTTAGTCAATTGTAATAAATAATTACGTTCTGTTACATAACGTGGATATGTAAAAATAATTTTTAGTATTTTTCGTATAATGTAATTCCACACATAATCACTATGATCTCGCTGTTCGTCTTTAATCTTGAGAATCTTCACTATTGATAAACGAATTATTCCACATATATCATTCCTTAGACTAGGTTCAAGAGGATGTAAAAAGTCTGTTATATCATCAATATTGAAATACTTTTTTTCCTCATTTAAATCTTTCGAGATAGAAAATCCATCTATAAATAATTTACCATTAATTTTTCTAAATTGTTGCTTACCATCAGTTCCCTGCAAAAAAATCATAGACAATAACCTCTCCTTTGCCAATTTATATTCTTTCTGAACATCAATACGACCATAAGTGCGCATAGGAGAAATTACTACAGGCATCTGATAACCATCATTCTTCACAAACAAGCCTTGCAACCAGGACTGAGCTTCAAAATAAGACGTTATACTTCCTTTACCATTATTTTTATCATTTAGTAATCTTTTAAGCGTTTTTGTTTTATACCCATCTTGTAAACCTATTTTTCTAATTTCATTTTCTTTTTTATATTGTGTATTTTCTTTTCTGTAATTTGATGTGCATAAGGAATATAAAGAGTAATTTGTTATAACGGTATAACAAAATTCTCCAAGAATATTAAATAGATGTTTATGCTCATAAATTATTTCAGAAGGATTAAATTGTTCATTAATAAGTGGTTCTAACTCTTCATTAGTATAAACAAAACTATCATCATTAATTTTTCGAGAATATCTATAAACAATTAATTTATTCCCCTCACAAGTAATTCTAAAAATAAAATCACCAACCTGAACATAAAGTTCTGCATATACGTCAAACACGTAATGAAGATGCTCCGCACCTGGACTCCTATACAACTCACCTAATATATAAGTTGAAAAATTGTTTAGTATTCTAAGTGCATAATCAATCAGTGTACTCTTTCCTGAACCATTTTCTCCAACTATTGCACTAATATTAACTGAAATAGTATGATTTACATTATAAAGATCTATCATTTCTGGTAGAACTATTTTTTCTTCATCTATACATACCCCATCGAAAAAACTATACAATTCTCCCTCCTTTAAATTCTTCTGCATTTCACGTC
>JAEIGA010014313.1_pt1 | contig 12080 bp, 11 predicted proteins | sample 9270691 | NCBI WGS metagenome assembly JAEIGA01 (sample SAMN17057246, study PRJNA624740) | gut metagenome | biome: biome; isolation source: fecal sample | host: Bos grunniens | place: China: Xizang | collected 2019
AGAGTTACGATGAGCGTGTATAACAGCACGTGCAGTATTTTAAATTCCGTCCTCGAGACGAGGAAGCAGATGATGGATACGAATGCTGCAGGGATGGTGAATACAGCGACCTGGATGAGGCCCAAATAAATACGCTCGAACAACTTGAATCTTAAATATATGCGGTTATCCTGGTCATTTAAGAATGCGAGCGCGCCCAGAAGTGCAGCAGTGAAGATAAAGAATCCCGCAAATTTATACAGAGGGATCGGGATCTTCTCTGAACGTGTAATTGCGCTGTAGACAGTTCCTTCAACGCTCTCTAACGCGAAGAGTGTCTGGTCGTCGATGTATTTTCCGTAGAGTCTCATGAGCTCAGGATCGTGGACTGATACTTCATATCCGTACTCAGCCATCGTATCTGAGATTATCTGGCGTGCTCCATATCCGAAGAACCTTCCGAAAACTTCCTCTCTGGACAGGAACTTGAAACTCGAAGCAGGTGTTGCTACCTGTTTGACATCGTACTTGGAACCCTTTTCGGTCAGGTGGTCCAGGAAGTTTTTGGGGAATATGTAAGCCGTGTTTGCTTTGCCTGAGGCGATGTCTTTGTAGAGATCTTCTTCGTCATCTACTTCATAGAATGAGAATACGGAATTCATCGTGCAGAGCTCATCTACGATTGCTTCTGACTCAGGAGAATTATCTTCGTTAAGGATCGCAACGGGAATGTAAGCCGATGTTTCTTTCTCCGGCACGAAAATAACGAGCAGTGCCAAAAGAACGATTATTCCGGCCATGACATACATGGCAGGATTTATGAGACTGCGCTTTGTGAGGACCTGTAACCTGTTAAAGAATAGCTTCATAGGAACATAGACCTCATAAAGAACTGAATCAGATAGTAGATCGGGTTATAGTGTGCCGCTGTTTGGAAGAACTTCGGCATGTAATCTAGCGGGATAAGACCGCCGGCAAGATACATAAGGCTCGTGCCGGCACCGAACATGATATAAGAGACTGCCGCAGGACTCTTAACGATATAGCAGAGGGCTGTGCCCATGAGAGCTACGATAAGGATAACGGGGATTACCGTGAGCAGTGACAGAACTTTCGCCGTGTCGAAAATAAAACTCAACGCAACGAAGATCAAAACATAGAGAAGATACATCATGGCCGCTGTGCAGACTGATTCAATAAGGAATATCTTCCATGTCTTGATTCCTGACAGCTTCGCTCTCGCTCTGAATATCGGATTATTTCCCTTATAGAAGAACGAGATTACGAAGACGGACATCATTATGATGTACAGAGTATAAGAAGCTGTAAGCCTCTCCCTTACTGCATATTTGGCAACGAGATCGTCGATGTCCAATGCGCGGAAAAGAGTCTTACGGTTCATTATGTAGTCTAAAAGATTGTTTGAGACGTCATTCTCGATCGCATAGACTTCGCCGGTTTCTGCGCCCAGTTCTTCAGCGAGTTCTCCTGCTGTAAGGATCGTGCACTGCGTTGTTCCGAGGAGATCGCTCATTGCATAGATCAGATCGTTTACGATATGTTCCTCGTATGTATCGGCGTCGCGGTAAATAATCTGAGCCTGCTTTGCATCAGGTGTTCCCATCGATTCAATGAAGCCTTCTGGAATAATGATTCCCGCAACGGCATCACCGTCTTCAACCAGTTCCAGAACCTCGGATTTTTTGTCAACCATATTGATGTCGATCGTGTGTTTTACACTGTCCATCTGCTGGACAATACCGATTCCCAGACGGTTATAGGCGCTGTCGTCAGGAACGTAGCAGGCGACTGATACGATGCTGTCAGTGTTGTCCTCGAAAAGGAATTCCGACGCATACAAAACCAAAGACAGCATGGCAATACCGAGCGCCAGGAAATAGCACAATACATAAGGGAGGAAAAGCAATACTCTTTTTAAGTACGCTTTAATCATTCAGTGCCTCCGCGGGAGATATTCCGGCAGGGAGCAGAGTCGATTTACCGGACTTGAGCAGATATATCTTCGAGCAATGTTTGAACATTTCTTCGCTGTGGCTCGCGATAAGGATCGTTCCGCCCTTGCTCTTAAAAGAATCTATGAAATTGATAATGTCGTTTTTAGCAGGAATATCGAGTGCTGCCAGAGGCTCATCCATGAGAAGGATGTTAGGTTTTGCGAGGAGCACGGATGCTATTGCCAGACGCTTTTTCATACCGCCGGACATACGCTTTACCTTGAGGTCGATAAAATCAGAAACCTTAAGGATCGAGAGCTCAGTCTCCGTCAGTTCTTTTAATATCTCCTGACGGCTGAGGGATGTCCACATCTTGAGATTATCCATTGCAGTGAGTTCATCTATCAGGGCATTTTCCTGAGTGACAAAGCCTGCTTTGCCATTAACTTTTATGGAGCCGGAAGCGGGTTTACGAAGACCTGCGATCGCGGACAGCAAAGTAGACTTACCAGAACCGTTGAGACCCAAAAGGCCTACAACTTCACCGCTTGAAGCGCTTACCGACACATCGGTAAGGACGGTTTTCTTGTATTTTAACGAGACGTTTTCTACAGAAACGATTGATTCGGACATAGGCTTTTTAGCACTCCTTTGCAATAGGGAGATTATAGCATAGAAGTATTAACCTAATAAAAAAGGAGATCAGCCCTGTTCGTTTATGAACTCTTCTAATTCGTCACTGGTGATGGCGTGGCCCAGGAAGAGTCCCTGGAATCTGTCGCATCCGCTGCCTGCGAGGATCTCGAACTGGTCTTCCTGACCTACACCTGTAGCCGTTACCGTGATGTCGATATCGTGCATCAGTGAGATGGCAGAACGTGTAAGGATTCTTACAGTTGCATCAGTTGCGAGTCTCGATGTGAAATTACCATCGAGTTTTAAGACTGAAACAGGGAGGAGAGGGATCGCATTGAATGAAGAATATCCTCTTCCGAAGTTATCAAGAGCCATCTTAACGCCTGTGGTAGCTAATTCTTCGATAGTCATTCTGATATCAGGAAGCGATGTGATAAGGCTCTCTTCCTGGAGATCCAAAACGAGATTATCAACATTACATTCAGTGCTCGATACGATGTTGGAGAAAGACTGGATAAAATCGGGTTCTCTCAACTGGTAGTTTGAGATATTGATGTTCATCGTAAGGGTAGGATCGATCTTGTTGATCGCTGCGAGAGCACCGAGGGAATTTTCCAGAGAGAATGTTCCGACGCGGCGCATATAGCCGGCGTTCTCAGCTGCTGCGAGGAATACCGGAGGCGGAATAATGTCGCCGTTATTGTCGAACTTGAGGAATGCCTCAAATCCAGTGAGCTTCCTGTCATATGTAAAGCAGGGCTGGAAAGTAATGTGGAATGAACCATCCGTAATAGCCTGCTCGAAGATCGCAATGATCTCGTCTTTGGACTTGTTCTTGAAGATCTCTTCGCCAGGGAGCCCGACTGTATCATCAACATTCTTGATCGTTCCGGCAGCAATGCCCATACGCTCTTCTGCCTTGGCAATGAGTTCGCCTGCATGACGTGAATCATCAGGATAATGTGCAAAACCGTAATGGAAAGTTGCATTCATTGAATCGATGCCTGCAGCAAAAGCCTTGGATGCTTCTTTGGAGAGTTTATCGGCATATTTAACTTCTGCTTCGGATGCCAATGTTCTTCTCGAGAGGATAACGAAGTCTGCGTCGTCGATCCTTGCGACCATATCCGTAGGTTCTGCCGCTTCACGGAGACGGTGTGCCATGTTCTGGATAAAGAGGTCCATGGACTTATGGCCGATTGATCTCGTGAAATTATCGAAATGGTCGAGCGCTAGATATATAACCGTGAACGGACGGCAAACTGAATCAGGCACGTCGCTCTCACGCATATTTGCAATATCTTCTCTGATGAGTTTATATGCTCTCTCCGTGATCATGTCACGTCCGGGGAGTGTAGTCAGAGGGTCGATAGAAGATGTGAGGTTTCTTCCGATTGCTTCGCTCAGACCGTGATGGCTTCCCATTGATTCGTGGTTAACGATGAGACTTGTACGTGAGAACATCTCATCTTCCAGTTCCTTGCGGATAGCCTTACCGCGCTCGTTGCGTTTTGCATCTTCGATATGCTGGATCTTACCTGCGACCTTGATGATGTAGTACTGCAGGAGGAGATTGATGACCATGACGAGGAATGTCATCATGAGCAACAACGGAGCTGACTCATTTCTCATAATGACATATTCATATGTGTAGATCATGAACTGTACGAAGTTCAGCGCGAAAGTAATGTAATATCCGAATTTACCCTCGAAAACATTCATCAGGAACGCCAGGAGCATAAGGCCGATTCCGATGTAATATCTGACGGGAGTGAGGCTCGTAAAAATCTGGGCAGCAAGAAGCGCGATAAAAATCACCACGCTCACAAATACGATGGTGACATAAACCGCGTCGTTTTTTATAAACAGTCTGCTGTCATTATTCCTCATACTGCCTATTATCCTATGCTTTTAATAGCGTTGTGTTACTCGTATATTAATTTAATATTAAATTTAGAAAATCAGATATATATTAACAGGTAAATTAAACAATTTGATTTGATTTGTTTGCATTAGTATAATCTATGTCAGTGTTTGAAAATTCACTGCAACATTTACTCCGTTTCATCTGTATATAGGGTGAAAGCGGAGTTGAATTCGAAGGGATCAATGGAACTTACTTACGAAGCCAATCTACCGCTTTTACGAAGACTCGCCGTGTTGTTTGCGATGTCGGGTTCTTCTGGAGACCAGTTTGTCTTAAGAAGATCGAGACCCGGTGACGAGACAGCTGACCATTCCGACGACATTCCTACAATAGGAGGAGAACGGAAGTCCGACGAGGAGATAGAAAAGGAAGCGGAAGAGATCTTAGACCTTCATGGTAATTCCATCCTGCGTCTTGCGGTTTCTTACCTTCACAACAAGGAGGACGCGGAAGACATATTGCAGGAGACGATGATCAAGTTCGTTACCGTCAGGCCTAATTTTGAGACAGAAGCACACCGCAAGGCCTGGCTCATGCGAGTAGCATCCAATCTTGCGAAGAACCGCATTGATTACAACAAAGTCCGCGACACCATGGAGCTCAATGAAGAGATCGCAGGTGAGGTGCAGGAAGACCTTGATAACGGAGACGAGTATAAGGCTATTTGGGATGCCGTTATGAGTTTACCCGTGCACCAGCGTGAAGCAATCCACCTTTTCTATCAGGAAGGCTATTCAACCTCGGAGATTGCCATTCTTACAGGCAGACGCGAGGCAACGGTCCGCTCAGATTTGAAGCGCGCCCGTGACAAACTGAGAGAATTGCTGAAGGAGGCGGATGATTTTGAATAAATATAATGAAATCATGGAACGCGTAACGATTGACCCTGAGATGAAGAGCAGGGTTATGAGTGCCGTCTCTACAGCTATTAAAGAACAGGCTGAAGGCGCTGCGATCGTTACTGAACTCCATTCAAATGAGAATTCCGAATATACAAAGACCAGAACAGGTAAGAAGGCAAAGAAGACCCCCATCGTGGTTATTTCTTCAATTGCCGCTGCAATAGTTGTTTTGCTTGGCGCACTGTTTATTTTCAATCTGATGAGCAGCAAAGGAGCCAATACGACTCAGAATGAAGCAAAACATCTCGGCATTGATAGTGCGGGTATTGCTAATGCAACCGAAGCCGTAGAAGAGATGGAGGAAACAACATCCCAGAAATCAGTCTTTTACTATATCGAGACTCCTGTTCCGGAAGCCGGCCTTGACGGCGCAGACACTGCCGGTGCTCATAATGCAGGCAGCGGAACATACGATGATTCTGTAGAAGACCCGAATACAGATTTGAGAAATGTCACGGTAGATATAAATACCGATGGTGTTGTTGATGACCGCGTTACTAATATCGGATCCGCTCTTCCTTTCGATCTGAAGGGAAATGGAAAAGGAAAACTGGCTGACGGAATCGTTACCGAAGTATTCCTCGGTGAAGGCGGCGAGAAGGTAGTCCTTTACACAGCTGACGAAGGCGCAGATCTGGTTAAGGATTTTGATTCTTCCAACAAGAGTGCAGGACAGGATGTTGTATCTCCTCTGGGAACACAGGTTAAGCTCTTTAAGCTCGCGTTCGGCAATGTAATTACTCCGGCAAACGGTGAGACTGCAACAGAGTTTAATGCGGCTCTCTTTACAAAGAATGGTCACACATATCTGTTAGTATTCTCCGACGTCCAGAGCACTGACGTCATCCTCGGTGTAGTCGACGCAGTCTGATTTTTTAAAAAGATTAAGATTACCCGTTAAATCTTTTTCCTTCAGATTTAGCGGGTATTAATTTGCAACAAAAACCGTTTCAATTGTTGTTATGCTTGTATATAAATTGTTGTGTTACAATTAACCTATCATGTTTATCGGGTTCTTATGCCCGAGGAAAGGATATTAATCATGTTTTGTCCTAATTGTGGTAAAGAGAATCCCGATGGTGTAGCTTTTTGCGCCGGATGCGGAATGGCTCTCGGAAAACCCGCAGCTGCTCCTGCTGCACCTGCAGCACCCGTTGCACCCGCACCTCAGCCCGCTCCCCAGCCTGCACCTCAGCCCGTAGCAGCACCTGTAGCTGCAGCAGCTCCCGTAGCAGCAGCTCAGCCTCAGCCGGTTCAGCAGCCCACAGCTGCTCCCCAGCCCCAGCCTCAGGCACAGGCACAGCCCAAGCAGCCTTCTGATATGCTTCCTTTCGGACAGCACTTCAAGAATCTTTTTAAGGCAGCTATCCATCCTGTTACAGGTATCGCAGAGGTTACTCCTCAATATGATAAGATCGGCAACGCTCTTTTCCTTGCAGGAATCGTAGTTGTAATCTGCAGTATCGTTGGCGGTATGGTAGCTCTGTCTATCGATCTTATCCACTATGCTGAATATGGAAAATACTGGACATCCAACATCGTTGGAAACGTTCTTAAGGATATTTTCTTCCCGTTCATTTTCTATGCGATCAAGACTTTCGGTTTGGCTGGTCTGTCACTCCTTGCAGGTCTTATCGTTAAGCAGAAGTTCTCATTCCCGAGAATGCTCGCTATCGCTTCAATGGCAGTAGCACCTGCTTATCTCGTAAGCGATCTCCTCGGATCATACCTGGGACTTATCCCTGTAGTAAGATTCGGCAGCCTCATCTACACAGCAGCATATCTCTACTATGTAGTAATGCTCTATGAGGGACTCAGCGCAGAGACAAAGCTTACAGGAAACAAGAAGGGATTCGTTCTCATCTGCCTGTTAGCTGTAACAGCAGTCATTGCGAACTACTTCAGTTTCTAAACTGTAAAACAAATTACTATCAGAGAGGCTGTCCTATGGGCAGCCTCTTTTTGTGCCTCACGAAAATTCTTCTGCAACATTTTTCTCCTCCGGTCTGTATATAGGGCATAAAGCAAATCAAACACAGTTTTCTGGAGGATATAAAAATGAAGGTTTGTTCAACAAAAGACATTAAAGCTATTACAGGAATTATGGCAGCATCACTTCTTCTCGGAGGATGCACAGCAACAAAGACTAAGACAACTACTGTCGAGCTCAAGGCTGATCCGCAGATCAAGGCGGCAATCAATTTCAAGGAAGTAGCAAACACTGAATACGATAAGGAACAGATGGATGCTGCATACAGAAAATATTGTGTAGACCTCTTCAGCCAGACACTTAAGGATTATGGTTCACCGGATAACGTCATGATCTCACCCGCATCAATTATGATGGCACTTGATATGGTTGCTGCAGGTGCGAAGGGCGATACATTAGACCAACTCACAAACCTTTTCGCAGCAGGCCAGGGACCTCTCACACAGCAGGCTTATGCAGCAGCTCTTATGGATAAGATCAACAGCGCGAAAGATGTTGATTTCACATGTGCAAATGCAGTCTGGAGCAACGCAGTTATACTGGGTGACACCATTAACATGGATTATGTTGAATACATCCAGGATACATTCCTTTCTGAATACAAAGCTGCTGAGTTTAACGACGATACAGTAAACGAGATCAATGCATGGATTGACGAGAATGCAAATCACATGATCGACAAAGTAATTGATAAGCTGGAGCCTACAACAGTTATGGTCCTCGTAAACGCTATTGCTTTCGAAGCGAAGTGGGCACATCCTTATGAGGATTATCAGATCAGAGATGGCGAGTTCCACGCAGCAAATGGCAACACACAGAATGTAACATTTCTGCACGACACATCAGGTGCTTATTACGAGACAGATAAGGCAACAGGATTCATTAAGTTTTACAAGGGCGGAGAATATGCTTTCCTCGCAATCCTTCCTACAGATGAATCAATCAACGCAAATGAGTTCGCTGCAAACTTTACTGCTGATGATTACGAAGCATTCATCAATAGCAAAACTTTTGAATATGAAGTTCATTCCAAGATGCCTGAGTTTACATCAGATTTCGAGTATCTTGTAAACGACACTCTCGGAAACCTCGGAGTAACAGATGTTTTCAATGCAGAGAGAGCTGATCTCTCCGGCATCGCAGGCTATCCCGGTGATCTCTATGTAACTAAGGTTATTCACAAGACACATATCGAAGTAGACCGCAGCGGAACAAAGGCTGCAGCAGTTACTGTAGTTACAGTAGATCAAGCATGCGCTGCTCCGGTAGAAATAGAAACACGTGAAGTATACTGCGACAGACCTTTTGTATACGCTATCGTTGATGTAGAGACAATGGCTCCCGTATTCATCGGTACAGTAAACGAGGTTTGATCTGAAATATTTTCGGAGGATAAGAAAATGAAGATCTGTTCCAGCAAAGATATAAAGATAATTACAGCTCTAATGGCATCAGCAATGCTCCTCGGAGGCTGTAATGCAGGCAATGTATCACCGGTTACGAGCATGCCGCTCAGAAATGATCCTGAGATCAAGACAGAGATCAATCTCAGAGATGTCCAGGGCACAAAATATGATGAAGCTGAAATGGACGCTCTCTACAGAGAATATTGCTTCAATATCTTCAGCCAGACTGTAAGGGACCACGGTGGAAACGACAACATAATGATCTCACCCGCGTCGATCATGATGGCACTTGATATGGTTGCTGCAGGCGCAAAAGGCGATTCATTAGCCCAGCTCACAAATCTTTTCGCAGCAGGTCAGGGACCTCTTACACAGCAGGCTTATGCAGCAGCTCTGATGGATAAGATCAACGGCGCCAAAGATGTTGACTTCGCATGTGCGAATGCCGTCTGGAATAACGGCAAGCTCCTGGGAGATAAGGTCAACATGGATTATGTCGACTACATAAAGGACACATTCCTGGCAGAGTACACAGTCACTGAATTCGACGGCAATACCCCTGACGAGATCAATGCCTGGGTATTTGAGCACACAGACCACATGATCGATAAAGTTATTGACGAGTTGGATCCGCTTACGGTTATGGTCCTCGTAAATGCGATTTCCTTTGACGCCAAGTGGGAAGAACCTTATGAGGAAGATATGGTTAATGAAGGTGTTTTCACAAATCATGACGGAACTACTTCACAGGCAATGTTCCTGAGCGACAAGACAAATGCTTATTATGAAACAGATAAGGCAATAGGATTCATCAAGTACTACAAGGGCGGGGAATATGCTTTCCTGGCAATCCTTCCTACAGATGGATCAATCAGCGCAAATGATTTCGCTGCAAACTTTACAGCAGAAGATTACGAAGCATTTATAAACAGTGTCACTTATGAATACGACGTATATTCCAAGATGCCTGAGTTCGAATCAGATTATTCTTTCCTGGTTAATGACACACTCAAAAATCTCGGAGTAACAGATGTATTCTCTGACAGGACCGCTGATTTATCAGGCATAGCCGGTAAGCCCGGTGATATCTATGTATCAAAAGTAATCCACAAGACACACATCGAGGTAGACAGCAACGGGACCAGAGCAGCAGCTGTTACGACAGTGGATCTCCGCACAAAAGGTGCTGAGGTTACAATGGATGATTATAAAACCGTTAACTGCAACAGACCGTTCGTTTACGCAATCGTTGACATCAAAACAATGGCTCCGGTATTCGTCGGAACAGTTAACGAGGTTTGATGAAATCGTTGTAGTCAGAGGGCCAAAACGCCCGAAAAGACTGTAAAATCGCCCATTCTATTTTTCCTTTCACAAGGTATAATATGCGAAGTGCCTTCAGGAGCCGCCCGCTCCCAAGGCATTTCGTATGTTTTTGTGAGGAGATTTAAATTGGAAAAAGCCGCTGACAAAACGCTCTTGCAGAAGATCTTATATGTGGTCGTAACACTTCTTCCTATGGCCATTTATATGGTCGTATACATGCCCACATTTTTCTGGGTAGAGAGCCTTAATCCTGCAGGCGGTTTCCATTACATTCATACTGCGATCGATGACATGATCCCCGTTGTTGAGGTGTTCATCATTCCTTATGCGCTCTGGCTCCCTTATCTTGTTATCGGCATGATCGCCATCGCGATCAGGAGCCGCTCACTCTCACGAAAGACCTCTTATATGCTCATGACCGGAATGACATTGTTCATTATCATTTCTCTGGTTTACCCCAATGCGCTCGAACTCCGTGCGCATATTCCCGACCGCGACAATATCTTCATGACATGTATCAACTACCTGCACTCAATCGATACACCTACTGATGTATTCCCGAGTCTTCACGTTTACGATGCGATCGTAGTTGCGGCAGGTCTTCACCTTGCATTCAAAGATAAGAAATGGGTACTCATTGCGAGCGACCTCTTATCTCTCCTGATAGTTCTTTCGACATTATTCATCAAGCAGCATTCGATCATCGATGTCATTGGCGCATTCGTCATCTTCATCCCTACATTTATCGTGATCTGCTTCGTTATCAGGCCGGTTAAGAAAACCAGGTGATCCTATGAGAAATTGTCCGAGATGCGGCGCTCCCCAGGCAGATGGTATACCGACATGTGATTTGTGCGGTCTGCTGTTTCCGGGCGAGAAAAAGCCGAAGGTGAAGAAGCATTTCAATTTTGCGGGTGTATTCGGACTGCTCTGCGCAATTCTCGCGGTCGGATCAACAATATTGATCTTTGCCATGGCCGAGAAAATGGATATTGTCGAAGATCCTTATGAGACCATGGCCGTTGTAATATTTCTGTTAGTGGGAGTTGCCGGCGCGATTACTTTCCCGTTCGCAGGCATGATCCTGTCCATCATCGGCCTCAAGAAAAACAAAACTCCCAACATGACGGGCAGGGGATTCGGAATTGCAGGAATAGTTCTGTCTTCGATGACTCTCGTGGTATCTGTTTTATTGATTTTATTCATCGTCTTTTTCTTTATTTACGAACTCGGGTCGACGTAAAACCTATTTAAGGGTAAAATGCCTCCATTAAGGGAGACTACTTATGAAGACATGTCCTAAATGCGGAGCACCACAGGCTGACGGTTTACCGAAATGTGATTTGTGCGGTGCCTTATTTCCGGGTGAAACAATTACAGTTAAACCACGTTTTGAAAAAAGAGTGCTGATAGCTCTTATTTCAGATATTCTGGCTATTATCGCAGCTCTGGTATTCTTTTATTTCATAGACCGCGATTCCTATTACTATAATTCCTTTTCGCAAGTGGTATATCACATAATTGTTTTTGGTACGGCTTTCCTTATAGCGGCAGGTCCTATATCAGGTTTGATCTTCGCGATCGTCGGTCTGAAGAAAACAAAAAGCCATAAAACAAAAGGGAAAATATTGGCCATAGCTGAAATCGTTATCTCTTCGCTCATGTTGCCTGTAGCGATATTTTTCGTTATTCTGATAGTCCTCGCCATTTTCTCTTAAACATAATCACACAAACAAAAAAGGCTGCCTCCTAAGAGACAGCCTTTGCTTTATCTGAACTTTTATCAGTTGTTCTCGAACTCGACAACGAGCTGTGAAACAGTCTGCTTTGCGTCGCCGTAGATCATGATGGTGTTGTCCATTGTGAACAGCGGGTTCTCGATGCCTGAGAAACCTGTACCCTGACCACGCTTCAGTACGAATACCGTGCGCGCCTCGAAAGCATTAACGATAGGCATAC
>JAEIGA010014314.1_pt1 | contig 12080 bp, 12 predicted proteins | sample 9270691 | NCBI WGS metagenome assembly JAEIGA01 (sample SAMN17057246, study PRJNA624740) | gut metagenome | biome: biome; isolation source: fecal sample | host: Bos grunniens | place: China: Xizang | collected 2019
GATGAATAAATACCCCAGAAAGTTGCATGATGGTAGCTCCGCATGGCAACTTTCCAAGGTCTATTCTTACCATTTTAACAGAATCTCCGCTTAACTACGACTTTTTTCCTTCTATGTCGCTTTTAACCTTGCAATTCACAGGAGGATTGCTATGCGAACCTATGCTGTGCTTTACAAGTCGGGGAAAAGATGGTAGTGTAGGAATCGATATGATGAATCTGCCCATACGCCCGCGCCGAAACCGCCAGTCTGCTGCTGTGCGGGGTCTCATGCGTGAGACAACACTTTCTGCATCGCACCTGATTTACCCCATGTTTGTGCAGGAGGGAGGAGAGGATACCCCCATTGAATCTTTGCCGGGTTGCATGCGGTGGAGTGTGGCCGGGATTGCTGCAGAATGCAGGCGTTTGTATGAGCTGGGGATTCCCTGTGTTGATTTATTCGCCGTGGTGCCGGAACATAAGAAGGATGCGGCTGGAAGCGAGGCATGGAATCCGGATGGCGTGGTGCCCCGTGCTATCCGCGCCATCAAGGCGGCAGTGCCGGAGCTCTGCGTCATGACGGATGTGGCGCTGGACCCCTTCAATACCTACGGTCAGGATGGTCTGGTGCGTGAGTATGAGGATGGTTCCTATGAAATTCTGAACGATGAGACAGTGGAGTCCCTTTGCCGCCAGGCTCTCTGCCATGCCCGTGCCGGAGCAGATATCATTTCCCCCAGCGATATGATGGACGGCCGTATCGGTGCTCTGCGTGCAGCGCTCGATGCCGAGGGCTTTACGAACGTTTCGCTGATGAGCTATACAGCCAAGTATGCCTCGGCCCTGTATGGCCCGTTCCGCGGTGCGCTGGGCAGCGCTCCCAAGTTCGGGGATAAGAAGACGTACCAGATGGACCCGGCCAATGTGCGCGAGGCACTGCGTGAGGCGGCGCTCGATGCCGCGGAGGGCGCTGATTTCCTGATGGTGAAGCCCGCTACGCTGTATCTGGATGTCATTGCAGAAATGCGGCGTGCGACAACGCTTCCCATAGCGGCTTATCACGTGAGCGGGGAGTACCTGATGCTGAAGGCCGCAGCTGCTTCCGGCTGGCTGGATGAGAAGCAGTGCATGTTGGAATCCCTGCTTTCCATTCGCCGCGCCGGGGCCGATATGATTCTGACCTACGCAGCCCCCCAGGTGGCCGAGTGGCTGAAGGAGGAATCCCTGTAAGCAATATTATTCAGGAATCCCATGGCCCGCCGCTTCAAATTTCCGCGCAAGGATGCGCTGCTGATTTTCCTGGTGCTGCTCGTGGCCGGGTTGCTGGTGGAGCGTTTCGGTGGAGATGATACCATTCTCCGCTGGCTGGGGGCGGCGCCTCCTGTTCAGCACGAGGAATATGTTCCCTCGCTGGGGGCACCTGTGTTATCTGCCGAGGTGGCCCATACGGCTCCCTTGCAGAAACAGGTGGATATTGCAGCTATCCCTGCACCGGGGAAGCCTGTGCGCTTCCTGATGCATAATGTGCAGAATTATTTTGTGGAGGGGGAGGCCTATCGCTCCCGCTATGTGCTGAAACCTAAGAAACAGGATTCTCGTGAGGCGGTGGCGGAGGTGATTGCCTCTGCACAGCCTGCTGTTGTGGGGCTGGTTGAAATCGGGGGTGCTGTTGCTCTGCAGGATTTGCGCCGCCGCCTGACAGCCCGGGGCTTGGAGTATCCCTATTTCCGGGTGCTGCCGCGGCAGGGAGAGGACCGTGCGCTGGCTGTGCTTTCGCAGTACCCGATCGTGCAGGATCATTCTCAGGAAAACGTAAAGCTCTATCAGCAGAAACGCCGCAAGATGCTGCGCGGGATTCTGGATGTCACCATTTGCCTGGAGGACGGCCGCCTGTACCGTATCATCGGGGCGCACCTGAAATCCCGTGTGTCGGACAATGCCGGTGCTGCGGCTGCCCAGCGCAGCCAGGAGGCATATACGCTGGCCCAGCATATTCAGCATGTGGTGCGTACACAGAAAGGACTGCCCCTGCTGGTGTTTGGCGATTGGAATGACGGCCCGGCAGATGCAGCTCCGCAGATTCTGCAACAGGGGCTCTCTGCAGATGCCGCCCTGAGACGGCTTAGCCCGGAGGATTCCCGCGGGGAGGAATGGACGCTTTATTTCAAGCGGGGGAAGGAATACTGCATCTATGACCAGATTTTTGTGAACCCGGTTCTTCGGGAGCGTATGCGCGGACAGGGTGGAATTGTGGATGTTCCTGCCGCAGCAAAGGCCTCTGACCACCGCGCCATCTGGTGCGATTTGCGATAAGACAGCAGAACAGCCGGAGGCTGGAGTCCCCGGCTGTTCTTAAAACGCACTTCCCGTATCTGCCTACATGGAAATGGCAAAGGCCAGCTTGGCCGAGATGGTCTTGGCAATGGCCTGCAACTGGTCGTCGGAAATAGGCATGTTCGTCTTGATGACCGCCAGGGAATCTCCGCTCTTGTGGTCGGTGGGGGCAACAATATTATCAATGTTGATACCGGCCAGGGAAAGGGCCTGGCCAATGGCTGCCACCACACCAGGGCGGTCTGCATAGCGCAGAACGATGGTGTTGCCGGCCAGGGCGGCATAGAGATGCTCGAACTCTGCTATGCGGGAGACAACGGGAGTGCCGTCCACCACCATGCCGCGCACGCTTGAGATGATCTGCTGGCCGTCCACTTCCATGTGGATGTCGATGGTGAGGGCATCATCATACAGCTTGTCATCCTTGGGTTCGCGGGCCTTGTAGACGATGCCGTGTTCGCGGAATGAGGTCTCTGCGGCAGCAGGCATAAGGCCCTGTTCTGCACCGGGTACAGTGCCCTGCAGAATCCACGGTGTGAACCACTTGCGGAATGAACGCAGGTTGTTATAGAAGGTGCATTCAACCCGGCGGATGGGCTTGCAGCCACCAGCCTGGTAGCAGAGTTTGCCCAGCATGGATGCCAGCTGGAGCTGGGCCGGATGCAGGTCTGCCGGGCGCTCGGCATTGATGACGCACGAGGTGTCTCCGCTGGTGAAGTAGTCCACCATCTGGCGGGCTGCCTGCATGGCGGCATTCTTATTTGCTTCCTTTGTATTGGCTCCCAGGTGAGGCAGCATCAGGTCTGCCACGTCGGCACTGGGCTGCATGGCTGCTGTGTCCTTGGGGTGAACATCGGTGCAGTAGATGATGTTCTTGCCGGCAGCACGGGCTGCGCGGATGGCATCTTCATCCACCACGCCGTAGCGGGAGCAGTTGATGAGCATGGCACCATCCTTCATCTTGTTGATGAGCTCTGCATTGATGAGGTTGCGGGTGGCCGGACCACCGGGAACGTGCAGGGAGATGATATCTGCCTCGCGGAAGATTTCGTCCATTTCCGTGGGAATGGCACCAATGTTGAGTGCACGCTGCCTGGAGAGGAAATGGTCATAGCCCAGAACTTTGCATTCAAAGCCCTGCAGGCGCTTTACGAGAAGGCGCCCGATGTTGCCGAGCCCAAGAATACCCACTGTTTTATGAGTCAGCTCGTGGCCCATGTATTTCTTTTTGTTCCATTCACCGGCGCGGGTAGTTACATCCGCAGGCACAATGTAGCGGTAGGCGGCCAGAATCATGGCTACCACTTCCTCTGCCACGGCGTTGGAGTTTGCCCCCGGGGTGTTCATGACATCAATCCCCTTGGTGCGGGCGTACACGTAATCGATGTTATCGAAACCGGCACCGGCGCGGATGACGCATTTGAGCCCGGGCAGGGCATCGATGAGCTCGGCGGTGACTTTTTCGGAACGGACGATGATGCCGGCGGCATCCGGGTTGGCGGTAATGATTTCCTCAATGGGGGTGGAGTCATCCTGAACGACATCATACCCGGCAGCGCTGAGGGTGGCTGCTGCTGCTTTGTCGAGTTTGGTAGGAATCAGTATCTTCATATCAATTTAAGATGATGGTGTGAATCAGCGTTCGATTTCATGGGCGAAGAGCCCGCTGCGGAGTTTCGGTTCAAACCAGGTGGATTTCGGGGGCATGATTTCACCGCTGTCTGCCACGTTGAACAAGTCTGCCATGGTGACAGGGTATAAGGCGAAGGCCACGCCTGTGCTGCCGGCGCGTGTTTCGAGCTCGGCCAGCCCGCGGATGCCGCCCACGAAGTCAATTCGCTCGCTGGTGCGGGGGTCATCAATACCCAGAATGGGGGCAAGCAGGTTGCTCTGCAGGATGGCGCAGTCAAGACTTTCAATGGGATGGCTGGCGTTGAATGTGCCGGGTTTGGCGGTGATGCTGTACCAGGAACCGCCCAGATACATGCCGAATTCGTGCTTGGTGCGCGGGGCATGCGGCTTGCCGGGAGCTGCAGGGATAATGTCGAAGAGGGGGCTGATGGCGGCCATGTATTCCTCGCTGCTCATGCCGTTGAGGTCGAATACCACACGGTTGTAATCCATGATAAAGAGGTCTTCATCGCAGAAGGTGACGGCCATGAGGTAGTTGAATTCCTCCTCGCCTGTGTAGTCGGGGTGTTCGGCCCGGCGCTTGGCTGAAACCGCTGCGCTGCTGGCGGTGCGGTGGTGACCATCAGCAATGTAGAGAGCCGGTACTTCATCAAAGCCACGGCGGATGCCCTCAATGGCCTCATCATCTGTGACAGGCCAGAGCAGATGGGTTACGCCGTCTTCGCTGGTGAATTCGTATTCCGGCTTATGGAATTTAATCCATTCGCGGATGATGGTGGAGATTCCTTCGTGCTTGCGGTAGGCCAGAAAAACGGGTTCGGTCTGGGTGGAGCAGGTGTCGAAGTGGTTGATGCGGTCGAGTTCCTTTTCCTTGCGGGTGAGCTCGTGCTTCTTGATGGTTCCGTTCAGGTATTCATCAACGCTGGCGCAACCGACAATGCCAGTCTGCACACGCCCCCACATCATTTGGCGGTAAATGTAATAGCAGGGCTTCTCTTCACGGATGAGGAATCCTTTGTGAAGGAAATTCCGGAGGTTGGCCGAGCTTTTCTCGTAGGTGACTGCATCGTGGATTTCTGCCTCGCTGGTGTCGATGTCGGCACGGCAGATGTGCAGGTAGGAAGAAGCGTTGCCCGCAGCCATGGCGCAGGCTTCGGTATGATTCATCACATCGTACGGCAGGCAGGATACCTGTTCTGCGTAGTCTCTGGGAGGACGAATTGCGGCAAAGGGACGAATAGTAGCCATGAGTTTCTAGGTGTAGGAAAAAAGTGTCAATGCCCGACCTGGGCGATATGGACAAGCGCCGCAGCCAGGTTCCGGGAACCATAGTATTCTGCTGCGGCCAGACGATCTGCCTGGTCCTGCATGAGTTTGTTGATTTTTCTGATGATGGGGAGGTAGCGGTCTTCGTACAGAATGACCTCCGGTTCGCTGAGCGGCGGCAGGTTCTTGAAGCAATGCGTCCACTGGCGCAGTTCCTCACAAAGACGCATGAGCGGGGCTACGGCTGCTTCTGCCGTGCTCTCGTTGTTGATGTCCGCCATGTGCTGGCATATCTTTCCGAGAATGACGATGCCCTGGCGCAATCTCTTTTCGCCTTCCGGTAACTGGGGGGCGGCGGCATCTGCCTGAGCAGCAGGGAGCGGCGAAACCTCTTCTACAGGCTCGGCCCAGGCAGGAACCATGCAGAAAAGGGCAAGCAGGCTATATAGGGGGTATTGCTTCATTTTTCAATCATCATGCACATGAGCCGGAACGTGTTGCGGAGCTCTTCGGAGTGGAAGCAACGATTGTTCCGGAGCCTTACGATTTCTACATACATTTCAGCCCATTCCTCACGCATGCGCTGGCCGTAGAGCGTGCTGACCTGCTGGCTCTGCGCCGGGGTGAGTCGGGGCATGTCGTGCAGTTTCTGGCGAACATTGTAAATGGACGGAAGAGCTTTCTTCAGTTCTTCTGCTGCAGCGGTGGCGCTGTCTTTATCCTGCGCTTTCTGCAGAATGGGAACCAGGGTGGACGGCAGAGCTGTATAGGCGGCAAAGGCGCTTTCCACATCCTTGGGCAGATTCGTCTGAACCGCAGCCTGAACCATAGGGGCTGCGAGCAGTCCCAGCATGCTGATGGCAAGTGCTTTCATGGAGTGCAGTTGCGGTGTTTATCAGGCCGCAGGCTTTTGCTCCGGGGCGGCGGCTTCTGCCGGTTGCTCTGCCTCTACCGGCTTGGCTTCACCTTCAGCCGGCTGTGCAGGCTGTTCCGGCTGTGCAGGTGCAGGGGGTGCCGGCTGATCTACCTCCATGGAGTTCTCGCCGATGTCGGAGTCAAGTGCTTCCTGCACGGCATCCATAGCTCCGTCAATCTGGGCTTCTGCGCTGGTGGTGATGCGGGTCAGCGTGGCGATTTCGTTTTCAAGTGTTCTCTGCAGGCGCTGGTAGTTCCGCAGACGCTTGGTAATCTCATCGCGGGTGGCCTGGTTCTGCTCACGGATGGGGATGCGGTACTCATCAGGCAGAAGTTCCTTTCTGAGGCGCATGATGAGGTCGAGCGCGGCGTTGTTCTTAATCTTTGCTTCTGCGTCTTCCAGTTCGCCGTTAATCATGCTCTGGCGGATGTCGTCCATCTTCTCCCAGTACTGGTTAATCAGGGCCGGAACCGTGCCGACTGCGGGATCAAGAGTTTCTCTTTCGGTACGCTTCAGAACATCGCGGACTTTTCTGATGCAGTAATCGAGCATCTTGATGTTACGCATGTTGGGAATGACCCACACCTTGGCGATATCTTCCCCTTCTTCCTGCAGTTTTCTGACCAGTTCATCGTACTGGCGCTTGTCCATATCGCTGGCAGCCTTGACTTTGGCGGGCGTATAGCGCTTGCGTACATTCTGTTCCTGGGTAAGTCTGGCAGACCAGTTCTTATCGAGCTTACGCAGGGTTCTCAGATAGCGTGCATGGGCATCCTTGTATTCAGGAATACCCTGGTAGCGCTTACGCATAATCTCGTATTTATCAAGGCCGCCCACCTTGCGGGCCCCTTTTTTCTGCTTCATATCGACGAGCATGGCCTTGTAGGCAGCCTGACCATCGCGCATGTAGCGGTCTCGTTCATCTACGGAGATTTTGTCGAAGGTGAAGTCAGCGCCTTTTGCTTCGTTGAATTCGGTCTGAAGCTGAGCAATTTTCAGGGCCCGGCGGTCCATGTCTTCCAACTGGCGTGTAATGCGGGTCTTGACGCTGTTGACCCGGCTGACCAGGGAACGGGTAGGCTTGGTGATTTTTGCCAGCTCCGTATCCATGGTGGTCATCTTCTCACGCAGTCGCAGGGTTGCATCCTTGGCTTTTTCATCGACCTTGCGCTGCTCTTGCTGGGCGGGTGTTTCCTGGGCTGGCTGCTCCGTTGTGGCTGCGGGTTGTTCTGCTGTTGCAGCCGGGGTTTCCTGTTTTGCAGTATCATCAGCCGGAGCTTCAGCAGGAGTTGCTGCGGGTTGTTCTGCAGCCGGAGCCGGAGCCGGTGTTGCGGGGGATTCCTTACCTTCCTCGCCCTGAGCGATGGAGATAGATAAAGCAAGCAGTGAGAAGAGCGTCTTTTTCATGATGCTGTGGGGAAATCGTACTTCGGTAGACATACTAGCATATTCTTCTGCCGCATGCAAACATCAAATGATTCAGTTGACAGGAAATCTTCATGTTCCTGATATGAAAAACGCTCCCGTGCAAGGGGAGCGTTGAAAAGAAAAAGGCTTTTAGCGCGCACATTGTTCCTTGATGGCCTGTGCAGCCCCGTGAACCAGGGGCGGTCCATTGTAGACGAAACCGCTGTAGAGCTGCACAAGAGAGGCTCCCGCCTTGATTTTTCTGACGGCGTCTTCCGGGGTGGTGATGCCGCCTACACCAATGATGGGGATGCTGCCCTGAAGTTCCTGGGCAAAGGCTTCAAGGGTTTCGTTGGCGCGGTCGTAGAGCGGTTTGCCGGACATGCCGCCGCTCTGGCAGGCATGCGGAGAATCCTGCACGCCTTCGCGTGTGGTGGTGGTGTTGGTGCAGATGAGACCATCCAGCTGGCTGTCCTGGAATACGCGGGCAAGGTCGCGAATTTGCGCTTCACTCATATCAGGAGAGACCTTCATGACCAGCGGTACGTAGCGACCGGTTTCGCTGGAAAGGTTGGCCTGTTCGCTCTTCATGAGGGCGAGCAGGTCTGCGGCGCTGTCTGCCTTGGCCAGGTCCTGCAGGTTGGGAACATTCGGGCAGGAGAAATTGATGGCCACATAGTCGGCAACATCCCACACAGCCCGCAGGCATTCCAGATAGTCCTGGTGAGCTTCGCTGTTCGGGGTGGTCTTGTTCTTGCTGATATTGACACCCAGTACCCCGTTGTACCGGCGGGTGCGGCGAATGTTTTCAACACCTTCATCCACACCGGGGTTGTTGATGCCCATGTGGTTGATGAGAGCCTGCTGCGGGATGCAGCGGAAGAGGCGGGGTTTGGGGTTGCCGGGCTGGGGACGGGGCGTGAGTGTGCCGACTTCCACAAAACCGAAACCAAGATGCCCGAAAGCGGCTATGGTATTGGCTTCCTTATCCATGCCGGCCGCAAGACCGACTCTGTTCGGGAATCGGAGACCCATGATGGTGACCGGGTCATCCACCGGCTTGGAGCCGATGCAGGCGGGTAGCAGGTGCAGTTTCTCTGCAGTGCGGAGCCCGGCCAGGGTGATTTTGTGTGCTGTTTCCGGTTCGAGGCAGAAAAGCAGCTTCTTGGCGAGATTGTAGAGGTGGGGTGACACGAATGTGGTTGGTTAAGTGAAAGGAGGAATCTGTTTACATGTGGAAGGTTTTGCCGTAGTGCTCCAGGAACCAGTCGGCAAAGCGGGGGAGGGCTTCTTCATAATCCCAGACGGGGGAATACGCCAGCTCTCGTTCCAGTTTTGAGGTGTCGGCATACAGCTCGACCAGCTCTCCTACAACAAGCGGGCTGGTCGGGTCCATCTGGACCTCTGTGGTGCGGCCCAGAGCGTGTTCCATCGCCTGGGTGAAGGACATGAGGGACACGGGCTTGCCGCGGCCCACGTTGTAGAGGGCAAAGGGAACTCCGTCAGCAGCGTAGGGCTGGCTGGACATGGCGGCAGACATGCCTTCAAGCAGGTCGTCGATGTAGGTGAAGTCCCGCACCATGTGGCCGTTGTTCATGATACGCACGCGGCGTCCCTTCATGATGCGGTCTGCCATCTGCATGGGTACGGAGTCTGGGCGGCTCCAGGGCCCATAGACGCAGAACAAACGGAAGATGGTGACCGGCATGCCGTAGGACTTGGAGTAGGTGTAGCAGAGCAGTTCTGCCGAGCGCTTGGAGGCGGCATACATGTTCAGCGGGGTGTCTACATGGTCATCTTCCTTCAGGGGAGCGGTGGCCATGGCCCCGTACACGGTGGAGCTGGAGGAGAAGAAGAAGTGCTGCACACCATACAGGCGGGCAATTTCCAGCATGTTCATGGTGCCGGTTACGTTGGTCTCGTAGAACTTTGCCGGCTTCATGCTGGCTGTTGCCGTGCCGGTGAGGGCTGCCAGATGAATGATGATGTCAAAACTTTCCTTTTTGCAGAGCTCATCCACGGAGTTGCGGTCCAGCACATCCATCATGATGAAACGGAATCCGCTACGCCCCTTGATTTCCTTGAGCGGCGCGATATCGTCAACGGATATGCCCAGAAGGTTCAGGCGGGCGTATTTGATTTCCAGATCTTTGTTGTTGCAGATATTATCAATGCCAATGACCTGGCTTCCATTATCAATCAGACGATTGACAACATGGTAGCCGATAAAGCCTGCTGCTCCGGTGACAAGGATTTTCATGATTCTGAACGTTAGAGGTAGAGAAAAGGTTTATTGTGCGCGGTATTGTACCAAATGCACGTTGAAAAGCAATACTTTTTATTCCTCTTCAACTACCTGTGTAACGCTGCCGATGGCCGGGCAGCTGAATTCTACCACATCGCCCGGCTTCAGGTAGCGGGGCGGATTCATTCCCATGGCAACGCCGCCGGGTGTGCCGGTGGAAACAACATCCCCGGGGTTCAGGGTCATGAACTGCGAGACATAGGCCACGAGCTGGGCCACGGGCATGATGAGCTGGGAGGTGTTGGCTTTCTGGCGCATTTCTCCGTTTACTTTCAGCTCGAGTTCAAGGTTGTCCGGGTCGGGGATTTCATCTTTTGTGACAAATACCGGGCCGAATGGTGCAAATGTATCGTAGCTCTTGCCTTTGGTCCATTGACCACCATGTTCCAGTTGGTAGGAGCGCTCCGAATAATCGCACATGAGGGTATAGCCGACGATGGCTCGGCGGGCCTCTGCTTCTGTGGCGCGGTGCAGGGTATCACCAATGATGACTGCCAGCTCCACTTCGTAGTCGAGCTTGTCTGCCCCCGCCGGATTCAGGACATAGGAAAGGTCAGAAGAGATGGCGGAGGTAGCCTTGAGAAAGAGCGATGGCTCGGTTGGAATGTCTCCGCTGAATTCCCGGGCGTGGTCTGCATAGCATTTACCGAGGCAGGCCAGGGTGCAGGGCTGTACATGCAGGGCGCTTGATACGGCGAGCCCCTTGTCATCAACCGGCACTCCATCTGCTGCGCCTTTTGAAATCCAGGTCTCGATTTCCTTGCGGAGCTTCTTGCCCCCGGGCAGCATGGCGGCCCAGAGTTGCTCGTCCTGAGCTGTTACATCAATAAAGCAGCCACGTTTGGGAACCCAGAGGCCGATGGTGCTCTCTCCTTCTTCGTCTACGTAGTATTGAAGTCTCATGATATGGAAATTTACATGGCATCCCAGCCACTGATGGTATCGGGCACATCATCGAGCTTGGGCAGCCCTTCCGGTACGGCAATATCCGGCACAGGGGCAGCGCTTCCTGTTTCTTCCTCCGGGGTGAAGGATTCCGGCTGGGGAACAGAAAGTTCTTCAAAGACGGGGCGTTGCACTTTTTCTGCCTGTTTCTGCAGCATGGCCTGTTTTTCGCGCCTGGCCTGTACCTCCGGGGGAACATATCCCAGGTCAATGGTCTCTCCGCTCAGGGTAAAGGTTTCCTGTTCCGGTGCCACTTCTTCTTCTTCTTCTTCAGGGGCTGCGGCAATGCTACGGTATTTGTACACGTAGTCTCCCTTTTTCACAATGCCGGAGCGGATGTCTGCGGCGATGATGCTGGATTGCGCGTGCTGGGCCGAGGAAACAACAAGGTTAGCCATGCGGCTTGTCGTGCCGTCATCCGGGTGGGTGATGAGTACGCTTCCTTCTTCCGGGCGGGGGCCGATAATACGAATCAGAGCAAATTCGTCATCGGGAAACACCTGGTGCACAGAGCCCAGATACAGCGGTGGCTGGGCTGGTTCTCCGGTGTTCTGCGGGCTGGGCTCCCGGGTGGTCTGGTGCTGGTTTTGGCTGCATGATATCTGCAGGGCGCATACCAGCATCAGCAGGAGAGGTGACAGCGTGTGCTTCATACGCCCCAGACTACCACATTGCACGCCCCTAGTCAAGTTGCAAGATATTCTTGCAATGCTGTATGAAGAATGCTAGTATGTGTGCGTACACACCCGATTCATTTATGCCCGGTACCTCTGAATTATACCGTCCCAATGCCGCTATCATCTACCAGCGTTCTGATGGTCGCGTGCTGCTTTGCGAGCGCGTAAAGCCTGCCGGAGCCTGGCAGTTCCCGCAGGGGGGCATCAAGAAGGGTGAGTCTGCTATGGATGCCGCCTGCCGTGAGGGGATGGAGGAAACCGGATTCCGCCCGAATGAGTACGAAGTCATCGGTGCCCGGGGCCCGTATCGCTACGATTATCCGCCCAAAGAACGTGAGCGGGTGTTCCGTAAGCGCGGTATACCCTACGCCGGGCAGGAACAGCATTATTTCTTGTGCCTGATGCATAGTGATACAGCTGAACCCTGGCTTGATAATAAGGAATTCCGCGATTACAAGTGGGTCATGCCGGAGGAGGTTGATATCAGCGCTCTGCCTGATTTCAAGCGAGCCGTGTACGAACAGGTGTTGCGTGATTTCTTTAAGGTGTAATGCAGCCGATAGCTTATATACGCAGTCCTTTTGCTGAGAAATTCGGCGTGCCGCGCCAGGGCAATC
>JAEIGA010014315.1_pt1 | contig 12079 bp, 12 predicted proteins | sample 9270691 | NCBI WGS metagenome assembly JAEIGA01 (sample SAMN17057246, study PRJNA624740) | gut metagenome | biome: biome; isolation source: fecal sample | host: Bos grunniens | place: China: Xizang | collected 2019
CTACAGTTGCTAATCCATTATCAACCAAAGAACTGACTGCAACACCAGCAGCCACACCAACAACTGCTGCCCCTACAGCGCCAGGAACCGTCAAAACTCCTCCGCATTTTAAATATAAACTAATTCAGGGCTTTGTCAAGGCAAGAAAAGCTTTCGCCACTCCCGCAAGTTTTTAGGAGCCGGTTCTCGGCATCGTAGCTGTAGAAAAATATCAAAAGTTGTGTGTTGAATTTCTGTCAAAATAGGAAAACAACTATAAACATGAAAACAACAAAACAAAAACTAGGAAAAGTAACTATTCCTGCTATGATGCCTGAGATAAGCATTTTTTTATCTTTTGCTTTCTCTTTAGTTTTTGGATTCGTTAGCTTTCCTATCCCAATGAGAATACATTTTAGGGATAAAAACAAAAACCAAGTAAGAAATAGCAATAAGAGAGCCATCCCTAAAGTCGAATTGTTCATCATTTCCTCCTACCAAATAAATGTTCCACCTGCAGGTAAAATTATTCCATCGCTTTCTACATAGGGCATCAAGAATGTATTTGGAATAGATGCAAGAGGAGTTTTCTTTATTTTATTTTGTGCATCTGCTACGACCATTGCTCCGTCAGCCATGACATACATTCCTGCAAGAAAACCTGCTGGATCTACTGCTGATAATGCAGCACCCCCCACAAGTCCACATAGTTCACCGGGTCATTGTTCACGTAGGCAAACCAGTTGCTGCCATCCCGGATTGGGTCTACTGTGGTGAACCGCACGGTCTGGGGACTATAGTCACGGTAGCCGTAGTTGTAAAAGAACTGGTTTGTGACAATGATTTACTCTTCCTTCTCATCGTAAAATATAAAATGACACAAAATGACATAATGGTAAAGAATCATAACCAGTTGTATGCAATTATTTTCTCATTTTATCAAACTTTTTTCTGGAAATCCGTCAAAAATTTGATTTTCAAACTAATAATATATATGTAAAGAATTTTTATTGGAGGTAAGAATTGCTAACAGAAGCGGAATTGCAGAAAAAGTGGGAAAGCTTGACTTTTACCGATGATTTTATCTTTTCCCGGGTGATGCACGATGAACACATTTGTCGTCAAGTGGTAGAACTGATTCTTGGAATACGGATTGGAAAGATACGCTACCTTTCAGCACAAGATGAACATAAAACCGACCCAGATTCCATGCGAATCATTATGGACGTGTTCTTGCGGGATGAGAACCGCATTATTAATGTAGAAGTTCAAACTGGCCACAAGAAGGAACTTCCCAAACGGAGTCGTTATTACCAAAGCGTGGCAGACGTAAGCACCACCTCAACTGGAACCAAGTATCGAGATTTACCAGAAAACATCCTCATTTTCATCTGTACATTCGATCCTTTTGACAGGGATTTTCCCCGTTACACCTTCCAGTACATCTGTAACGAGGATAAAGGGCTCAAATTAAAGGACGGCTCTCTTCGAATATTTTTAAATACCAAGGCCACTCAACTTTCAGCCCTTGACCAGAAGTTACAAGCATTTTATCATTATTTGCAGGAAGGTGTTGCTGAATCCAGCTTAACACAAGAGATTTCCAGCAAAATTACCACACTGAAAAATAATTCCATTGAAAGGAGGTCGTTCATGACACTGGCTCTAAAAATGGCTGATCTAGAATACGATGCATATGAAAATGGGTTCGATAGAGGCCATGAAGCTGGACTCCAAGCTGGACTCCAACAAGGCATAGAACAAGGCATAGAACGTGGTGCCTACCAGAACAAGCTGGAGACGGCAAAAAATCTTCTTTCCATGGGTCTTTCCTCAGAACAAGTAGCCCAAGGAACAAACCTCCCGCTGGATGTAGTACAAGGATTACTGTAAGAGGTGGATTTTAGCGGACAAGGGGCAAGACATCACAGCCTCTTGCACCGTTACCCTGTACCAGCGTCCTTCTCCCAAGGACATCATAGTCGTACCGTGTGCTGGCTATCGTCCGTGCCTCATCATCAATGACACGTGAGCGAACCATCCTGTTCTGCGGGTTGTATTCATAAATGGAATGTTTCAAAGAACTGGTTTGTGACAATAAATTTCCATTATTGTCATACGCATATTCTACACCAACTCCAGTGTTGCCGCAAGTCTTTACCAGCCGGTTCTCCCCGTCGTAGCTGTAGGTTATCGTGCCGTAGGCGGTGATTTTGGTGGAGGAAGGTAAAAGGTATCAGTTTATCTGAACAAATTGTGATTATTACCTCTTATTTTTAAAGAAGTTTACTGTTTTCATGATATTATCAATAAATGTTGGCCAAAAGCTATATCTGGCATATAAATAAAAGATAGATAAGGTTCCTAAGATTGCAGAGATAAAAAACACTACTCCAAGCCTATAGCTCTTTCTCCAAACAACCTCAGAAACTTCTCGTATATTTCCTTCCATATCCTTCACATAGTATTGATTTGTTACAGTATCAATAAATCCATTGAATGCACTTCCTCCTATCTTTTTACTAAATAAAATTTCAATTACTAGAAGTATGAGTGCAAGAAAAATAAAAAAACAACAAATAATGTTGACTTTAAATTCTATGCTATATCTTTTCATTCTACATCCTCCCAAATGATATTTATACCGTTACCATACCCAAGCGAATACCCTAATTTAAAACCATTTTTACCTAATAAAAAATCTACACCTATTTTCAACTGCAATAACTTCTCCTCCAATTTTTATTTTCTTCTTTCCAAGAACTATATCTATAGACCCTCCAGCTTTAAAAATATACGCACCTGTCGAAAGTCCAATATTTGACCCCTCCATACCAATCATATAATCGGTACTTAAACCACTTGCATGACCAGATATTCCAATTCAAAACTTATCATCATCACTCTTTGCAAACATCCACGAATTTTCATAACTCGCTACGCCTGTACCTCCATTTTGATTAAAATTACCATTTTTAATATCCAGATTGACCCCCACTCCCGCAAAACCGTACTTCCATTCCCTTCCCCTCCTCATCAAAAAAAACTATTCTCAAAACTCCATCTTACTGATATACTTAATTTATGATGTTTTCGCTATCCCAGGAGATTATTCATCAGATTATGTTTGCCTTGGAGGATCAGAACACTACCTACGTTCTTGATATCTACTCCGGAAGGCTGGAGGATATAGCCTCCTTTCAAGACGATGAAATTCCTGCAGGATACGTGGAATTACCGCAATGGGAGCCCGCCAACGGCTTTCATATGATGGAGCGCTTTGTAGCTGTAGTACGGAATTCCGCTTTACAACGGCAGCTCCGTTCCGTCCTGTTTTCGGGAAAGGGGGTGTTTAAGAATTTTAAGAATCTTTTAAAGTCCCATCCTCAGGGAGAAAAACAATGGTTTTCCTTCCGAGAAGAGGAAATGACCAGGTATATTACCCAGTGGTATAACCAGTTGAGGGAAGTGTACGGCCTAGAGCAATTAGGTGAAGAGCCGGAAGACAATGAAGAGCTTTTACAAGATGATTTTATCTTCAGAGAATACGACGCTACTCGTGATGAAGAAAACCTCATCCTTGCTGCCAACAGTTTTATGTCAGAGCGGGAAGCCCAATGGCCAGGAGAAATTGGCTTGGCCTTGTCCAGCCTGTGGCAGGAAAAGAAAACCAAGGGAGAGCAAAAAACATTTCTCTCTGTGGTGGCAGAAACCGTAGGTGGTGATTTTGCCGGATGTATTGAAGCTATATTGTATCCGTCTTACGTAAAGGAGACAGTGCTCCTAACCTCTTTTTTTGTACTGGAGCAATATCGGGGACTGGGAATCGGGAAAAAACTACTGGAGCAGGGTGTACTGCAATTACAAGAAAAAGGAATCCGTTGGATTATCCTTGCAGACCTAGTGATTCCAGCTTTTTTACAAAGCTGCTTGGCACGAATTGGATTTGTCAGCAGTGGTGGCGGCTATATTTTAGATATGAATCAAGGAGAATAGCCTTTCTATGATGCGGGAGAAAAAGAATCGCTCCCAGATTTTTTTATTGGAGAAAAAAGATGCCTAGTAACAACTCATTTAACGAAGAACGTTTTGTAGCTGTATTGGAAGAAGCAATTAACAAGGTAAAGACAGAAGAAGATCCTGTGCTTCTTACAGAAATGAAAAAATTGTTTAAAAAGCACGTTCCTTTTACACTGCGAACCTACGTAGCAGCCTACTTGGCAAAGCAAGCCTGTCAAGAAACAAAAGGTGGAAGCAAGTATTCCAGCCGTAACGAAGGATTTAGTAAGGCCAATGATCGTGGCGTAAGAAGAGAACGTCCAGAGTCACGCAAACGCCACGAAGAAACACGTCGGGAAACTCCTGCAGAAACCACCAGTACAGAGCGACCAGCTCCCCGCAGAGTAACCATTGATGAGGAATATGCTACCACTGTTTTTATCGGCATTGGAAAAAATCGCAGAGTCTACACCAGAGATTTAATCACCTTGTTGATGCAGGTTTGTAAGCTAGATCGGGAGCGAATCGGTCGCATCCGCAATCAGGAGAATTATTCCTTTGTGGAATTGTTCAAAGAAGATGTAGATGGAGTTATTGCCACATTAAACGGATACAACTATCGTGGACGCAACCTTACTGTAAGTTATGCCCGCAAAAAAGAAGAGGAAGGATTGGAAGAGGGAAAGCAAACTGAAGCTGACACAGCTCCACTTTCCATCCAGACTGAGGGGCAAGAGGACGTTACTACAACAAGTCAGGAATAATGAGTCAACCACACAGTAAGTAAGGGGGAATGACATGAAAATATGGAATTTTGTCACTGGAGCCTTTCAGGTAAACACCTTTGTGGTGCATTTGAAAGATAAGTATGTTTTTGTAGTTGACCCAGGTGGAGACATTCTCACCATTAGCCAATTTTTAGCCGCTCAAGAGTTGGAGCCAGTGGCCATTGTCTGTACCCACGGCCATTTTGACCATATTTTTGGTATCCAAGATTTGCGGGAAACAAATGGAAATATTCCCTTGGTGGCTCATCAGGAAGAAAAATGCTATTTTGGCAGCGATGCTCTGGAAGCCCACGGCTACGACCTGCAAATGATGGGATTGCCCCAGCTAACAGAAGCCCTTTCAAACATCCCAGTGCCAGACTGCTGGGTAGAAGAAGGAGACACCTTGGCAAAGGTGGCTGGCATTCCTTGTCCAGAGGTAGCAGCCCAGTGGAAGGTGCTCCACACCCCAGGCCACAGCAGTGGTTCCATTTGTTTGTACAACCAGCAAGAAGGAGCCCTCATTAGTGGAGATACATTATTTTATGGTGGCTATGGACATAGTGACTTGTACAGTGGCAATCAACAGGAGCTTTATACCAGTCTCCGTCGTATTATGCAGTTGCCACCCGACACCAAGCTCTATCCCGGCCACAGGGAATTTGATGTTCCCCTGAAGGAAGCCATTCAAGGCCCCTGGAAAAAGAAATAACGTAAAAAAAGAACCCAGCAGCTTGAAGTCAGCAAAACACTTCAAAATGCTGGGTTTTCTTTTATCGGATTACATCACAAAAACTATTGTGTCAAAGCCAGAGCTTCTGAAATACTAAAGGCCCTGTCGCCAATCTTTTCGATGTTTCGCACTAAATCGATGTACAAAAGTTCAGCCTTTACATTAGCTCCACCCTCTAGTCGCTTTCGAGCAACCTTTTTCAGGTTCTTTCGCAACATATCAATCTGGTCTTCTAGCACCTGAGCCACAGCCAGCTGGTCTTCGGTCAAGTGCTTGTTAATGTTTTCCCTGATAAACTCCAAAAAGCGGTGAGCCAATGCCAGGTAAGGCTGGAGTCGCTCCATGTCCTCTTCTGCAAAATACATTTCCTTTTCGATACTTCTTTGCAAAAGCAGGGCAATGGTGTAACAGTCGTCGGTCATGTTTTCCAAATCGTCTACAATCCGTAACATTACCGAAACATTATTCTTCAACTTGTCACTCATGGGCAGCTGGGAACAACGCACAAGGTAATTGGTGAGCTGTTCCTGCATCTGGTCTGCATAATCTTCATCCTGGGTAAGAGCCTCCATCTGAGTCTCCACAAATTCCATGGAACGCTGCTTAAATCCAGTAGCAATCCTGTCGAACATCCGTGTTACCACAGCAGTCATATCTTCAATTTCTTTTTCAGCTCGAATCACATAGGCGGCGGCATTTTCCTTGGAACCAGTTTCCACAAAGTCCAACTTGTACAAGCCAGCCACCTCGTCATCCTTCGGTTTAATAATTCGTTCTGTAAGGGCGGCAATCTGACGGGCAAAGGGCAGAAATACGAGGGTATTAATTACATTGAACACAGTGTGGAGCATGGCAATGTGATAGGTAATATGCTCCTGCACTGGGCCAGGCACAAGGGCATCCACCAACAACAACAGGGGATGCAGGAGGATTGCGGCCCACAAGGTGCCCGTTACATTAAACATGACATGAATTAAGGCGGCACGGCGAGCACTTACCTTAGTGCCCCAGGCAGCAATTACGGCATCAATGGTGGAACCAATATTGCTTCCCAGCACCATAGAAGCAGCAAATTCCCAAGGCAAAAGCCCATTGTGGGACATGGTCAAGATAATGGCAGTGGAAGCACTGGAGGAATGTAATAGCACGGTAACGACCATACCAGCAATAATGCCGATGACAATGCTCAAAACGCCCTTGTCAGTCCAAGCAGTCAAAAAGCCAATGTTGGAAGCATCTAAGGTGGGAATGGCCTTGGACAACAAGTCAAGTCCCAAGAACAAAAGACCAAAGCCCATAATGGCTTCGCCAATATTCTGTTTCTTTAATTTTTTTATGCTGGTAAGGAAAAAGCCAATTCCAAAAAGCGGAATAGCTAAGGTAGATATTTTGAAATTAAACCCAAAGAAAGCCACAATCCAAGCCGTAATGGTAGTACCAATATTGGCTCCAAAAATGATTCCCACCGACTGGGTAAGACTCAAAAGGCCTGCATTCACAAAGGAAACAACCATAACGGTAGTGGCACCAGAAGATTGAATCAACATAGTGATAAACATACCAGTAAGCATTGCAAAGAAGCGATTACCAGTCATTAACCCCAAAATACGATGCAGACTCTTGCCTGCACTTTTTTGGATACCATCACTCATGAGCTTCATTCCATACAGAAGGAATCCCAAGGCACCCACTAGCTGTAAAATTATGGACAAGATATTCACAGGGGCATTCTATCAATTATGTCTGAAAGTATCAATAAAGTTCTTGTCTAAAAAGAAGCCAAAATCTCTCTCTGTATTAGTCGTGATTTTTATGATATACTTTCCCCATGAGCGAACAACAATGGTTTGAAAAAGAAAATTTTTGGTTGAACTATGGCCCCATTATGTTTGATGCCCACCACTGGGCAGAAGCTTCTGGCATTGCACAGGCCATTGTAAACATCTGTCAGCTGTCTCCAAGAAGCAAGATTCTTGATGCAGGTTGCGGGCCGGGACGAATTACCGTTGAACTGGCTTTGCTGGACATGGATGTAACTGGGGTGGATATGATTGGCCCCTACTTGGAATTGGCTCAAGAAACTGCCGCTGACGAAGAAGTAAAAATCACCACAGTACAGGCTGACTTGAGAGAATTCCAGGCTCCAGAAGCATTTGACCTGGCAGTGAATTTGTACACCTCCTTTGGCTACTGCGACACCATAGCAGAGGACACAAAAATCCTTCAGAATATTGCCGCATCTGTAAAAAAAGGTGGCTATTTTGTTATGGAATGCTTGAGCCGTGAAAATGCCGTGCGGGACTTTACCGAAGGAGAATGGTTCTGCCGTAGCGGAAAAACGGTGTTGACAGAATTTTCTGTAGAAGGAGCCTGGGAAGGACTGCGGTCCCGCTGGATTCTCATTGATGATGAAACGAACCAGCGAATTGAACATGAATTTGTCCAGCGGCTTTATTCTGCAGTGGAACTGAGAAAGACCCTTTTGGAGTGTGGTTTTTCCAGTGCAGAGATTTATGGGGACTTTGAAAAGGCTCCCTATAATCAAAAAGCTGCAACTATGGTAATTATCTGTAGAAAATAGTATGATACCCTCATGAAGCGATTGGTTTTAATCATCTTTGTTATTGTGGGCATTTCCTTGGGACTGATATTTTTCATGGAAGACTCCACGGAAAATACCTCCCAAGGGGTAACTCGTTCCCAAACTATTATTCCCCAAACCACGGCTCAAAAACAAGAAACGGTAGAAGTTCAAATAGAAGAAACAGATGATTCTCTGGTGTCTCTCGTTCCACTCCACAGTGATGAAACTTTGCTGAGTACTTTAAGTGTTGATTTTGATGGCGACGGCTACGATGACCAAATCAACAGTCTCAAAAAAATGACCAGTCCCTACATCCAGATTCTTGTGGGGCTATACAATCCCTACAAGGGGCAATACGAACGTTCCGCCATTGTCGATACAGAAATTATCCAGACTCGAACATTTTCCTATACCTCCATGGATTTTGTGGGAACTCACAAGAATTTTCTCATGTATTCAGGATTTTTGGAAAACAACGATTCTGTTATGAAGCTCTTTTCTCCAGAAAAACAAGATACTGGCTTGGTAATGAATGTGGTGGGAGATTTCCACTCCGATGGCACAATCTTTGTACAGCAGCTAGAACGCCATGAATCCTACGAATCACAACAAGCAAATGGAGTAAGTTTTCCGGTGTGGGTATACCGTTCCGACACTTCTTCTGGTCAAAATAGCCTTGACCAGATTCAAACACGATATATTTGGAATGAGAACTCCGGTAAATACGTAAAGGATACAGAGACACGGGTACAGGAATCAAAGTCAAACTCAAGTGCCTTGAATAAAATCCTTGATGAAACCTTGGCTTCCTTCAAAAATCACTTGGAAGGCTTGTGGTATTTTACCAACTCCAACCAAGGCCAGTATATGTTTTTCAATCCCCGTGAAGAAGAAATTATTTTCCAAGCGGACAATGCTCAAGAAGTATACACTTGGGTCAGTAGCACCTTACGACGAAACGGCATCTACATTACTGCCATCAACAGCTCCATCACCAACCTCACCCGCCGTATTGATATTACGGTGACAGGCACTGATGAAATCAAGGTGCGAAACCAAGACGACGTTCTCATGACCATTAGCGAAAAATCCTTGTGGGACGGCGAATATAAAAAACAACCAGTGTTCACACCCACGAAAAATGCCCAGGCTCAAGAGATTCTTCATCTCTTGGAAGGACAACAACATTGGCTGGTGGAAGGGGTAACTCAAATGGAGATTACCAATGGCACCTACAAGTCCAATATGATTTCTGGTATGATGACCAGTACCTTCTGCAATGAGCAAGAGATTATTCAAGTTCGTGGTTCTGTGGGAGCGCCATTTTACAATCAAGAAGCCTACCTAGCCTCAGTAGAACATGATCCTGACACAAAAATGTTAAAAGCAGTTCACCTCTCCCCAGTGAAGATTTCGCCTTTAGGAATAGAAGCCCTCGGTGGAAATCCCATCAGACTGGAAGCCAACTACAATGTGGAAAAAGAAGTGGTGGCAGAGATTATTACCCCCGATGAACCAGAACTTCAGGCAACCTCTGTTCATGAGGATGATGGTGATGAAAGCAGACCTATTTTATCTGTTCATACCTCTCCCCGCTACTTTAGCCCTGACAACGACGGCATTGACGACAAACTTACCATTGACTTGGGAGTTACCTCCGAAATTCCTGTAGCCAGCTGGTCTTTCAACGTGTATGATCCAGAGAACAATAGCTTGATTTGGTCTCGTTCTGGAGTAGGAAATGCACCTGCAAAACTTGAGTGGAATGGACGGAGTAACACTGGGGAACTGGTGCAGTCTGCCACGGACTATCCTTTTACCTTTGCCGCAAAAGATGAAAAGGGCATGAGCTCAGAGGCTCGTGGTGAATTGTCAGTAGACGTGCTTGTTATTCACGAAGGAGATGTGCTGAAAATCCAAGTTCCATCCATCATCTTCCGTAGTGATAGTGCTGACTTTGTGGGCCGTGACGAGGATCCCAAAAAAGGTCTGGACAAGGCTACCATTGACAACAACATTAAGGTTATCCAGCGTATTGCCCAGATTCTGAACAAATTCCCTGACTACAAAGTTCGTATCGAAGGTCACGCCAACAACATCACTGGCACCGAGGCAGAGGAAACCTCCACTGCAAACGGCAATATTCCACTTGTTCCCTTATCAGAAGCACGGGCAAACTTGGTACGTGATATGTTGATTAACTTTGGTGTAAATCGGAATAGACTTTCCACTGTGGGTATGGGAGGCCGCAGTCCTGTGGTGTCCCGAGCAGACAAACCCAACTGGTGGAAAAATCGTCGAGTTGAGTTCATCCTTGATAAATAAAATATAAAAGCCGTCCTGGAAGGTGTTGTTAAATCACATACAGCACAGGGACGGCTCTTTTTTTAGAAAATCTTTAGTTAAAAGATACAATTACAACTTCAGGCTGACTTTCGCCAAGGTTGATGTTTAAAATTATTCATCAGGGCTGACTTTCGTCAGCGAAAACTGGGGAGCATTCAAAGCCGGCAGTCTTTAGTTTGAGAGCAGTGGAATTATCCTTGTCTTCTGGCACGGTAACCACAAAATATATAGTACCACTGGGACGTTGTTCTTGGCTAATATCACCCTGAAATCCAGCCTCTTTAAGCCGAACAACCAAGTTTTCAGCATTTTCTCTATTACGGAAAAATCCCACCTGTTGCTTGATGATAACGTGACTTTCTGTTGTGCCAGAAGAACCTGTTGTCCCAGATTTTTTTTCACTTCCTGTAGAACCAGAAGACTGAGAGGATTTTTCAACAGAGTTTTGAGCCAACTCACCTTTGGGAATAAAAAACCAGATGGGATTTGGAAGAATTTGCCCCGTTCCTGTTACCACCGCAGCCTCAGCAGATTTGGGATATTCCTTTTGAAGTTTTGAACTCCACTCAGCCTCCTCTGTTAAATGCCACAAGGTTAGGTACACTGAAGGATGAACCCATTTCATGGAATCCATGGTGGCATAGGACTGTAACAAGGCCACTGGCTCCACCAATTCCATAGCAGACTGAACACGACAAAGCCGACTCCATAGCTTGTACAGTCTGGAATAGGCCACCGTTTCTTCATTGGAAGGATTTCCCAAGAAAGTAAGATAGCCTTCTGCCTGCTGGCTTTCTCCACAACTGAGACTACAACGAGCAGCAGCTAGAATCAACTCCTCGGCAGTGAGGGCCAAGGTATTTGGCGCAGGAGCAGCAGAAATCTCGGCAGCCTTGGCATACCAAGAAGCGGCAGTGCTATACTCGCCTAATTGTTCTTTGAGAGAACCAAGGAAGGTGTACAAGGATCGCTGGTTTGAAGCATCCGCCGTGGAAGCAGCCTTTTCTACCTTTTGGATTATGGCAGGAAGAGAAGCATTTGCTTCAGCAGAGGCCTTGACTGCATCCTGTATCACTTGTGCAGCCACTTGTCCCCACATCAAGGAAAAGCTACAAAGACAAAGCAAAACAGCGGAAAAAAACTTTAGCCCTTTTAGCCGCATTCTTACACCTTTTCACCTGGTTCCACGGAAGGAGCAGGAGTTTCAGCCACTATCTCTTGTTTTTTAGCCTTCTCTTGTTTTTTAGCCTTCTCTTGTTTTTTAGCTTCCTTTTGAGCAAGCTTAGCTTCTTTGGCTGCAGCCTTTTCAGCGACAACAAGGGCCTTGGCCTCTTTTTCCTGATCTTTTTTGATTTTTTTCATGGCACGTTCTTCTGCCAGAGCCTTCTTTTCTTTGGTGGATTTCTTGCGGATTACCGTAAAGGGCAAGGTAACCACCACACCACAGGCAAAGGCAACAATTAAACTGAAAAAAATCGGCACATTTTCAAAGGTGTGAAAGCCAAAGGAGATATTGCAGTTATTTCCCAAGTTATAACCAGCAAAACAAGTTCCCAGCACCAGACAGATGATAAAACCTACTAGTTTCCAAGGCATAAAATCCTCCATATCAAGGAAGGAGGATGTATTCCCCCTTCCCCACCATTACAGTATCGGCTAATTCTCTACAAC
>JAEIGA010014316.1_pt1 | contig 12079 bp, 10 predicted proteins | sample 9270691 | NCBI WGS metagenome assembly JAEIGA01 (sample SAMN17057246, study PRJNA624740) | gut metagenome | biome: biome; isolation source: fecal sample | host: Bos grunniens | place: China: Xizang | collected 2019
AAGTAAACTCTGCTTTTACTTTACTTTTAGTTTGCAAAGATACGAATAAAAATATAGATTTTATCCATTATATGGATTAAAAATTATACACTCGTAGATCAATACCCTATTATCAATATCGCAATGATATGGTATCACAAATAAGATTATATACCATCATTTTTTGCCTATATACGAATAAAAATATATCATGATATACCCGTTGGATGAATTAAATTTTACACCCTACCATCAATCTGTTTACAATAGGGTGTTACGAGCGTGATAGTATACTGTCAATCGCAAGTCAATATATAGTCTAAAAAAAATGCCTCGTTATGCAGTTGAATTTTCATCGTGATTGAAATTCAACTACTACGTGATGTAGATAAATCTCCATAGTAAGGAATTTATATTTGATGTTTGTTATGTTTTTTTATTTGTATATCAGAATATTCTTGCAAATGCGCATCTACAAAATCAAACACTCCGGATTTAATTTAACCAAGAGGTTTGATTGATATAAAAATATCTTTTATTGGTCAAAAAATAAACCATCTTTTTAGTAATAATAAATATATATATCTTTTATAAATATATTTTTTCTTTTTATTATGCTGTTAGTTTGGTTCAAAAAAAAGGCTGATAATATTTTGAAATAACAATAAGTTTAGTTTATGAACAAATTATTTACATTTTAATTACTTGTTTTTCAAATTATAATCTTTGTTTTGAACATATGTTTATTACTTATTGAACATATAATTGTTATTATTTTTATACTGTTTTTTTGTTGGTTTATGTGTAGATAACTGATGAATAAAACGAGGTTTATGAACTTTTGGAGTGTCAAAAAAGATACGAACAAAGTTATCATAGCCTTATTATTGATTTATCAACAAGTGTAATGTTTATAAAATATATATTCTGATAATCAATAAATAAATGATAATAACAGCAGATAGTGCAAAACTTAATTGTTCATATATTGAATGGTTTAGATAAATGAAGTATCTTTGCAAAAATAAAATAATTATCAACAAAGAGAAAAAGTATGAATATTATTCCTATAGCTTGCGATCATGCAGGATTTGAACTTAAAGAACTTGTAAAAGAATATTTGTCGAACAAAGGATACGAGGTGAAGGATTATGGAACAAATAGTTCCGACAGTGTTGATTATCCTGATATTGTTCATCCATTGGGAAGAGATATCAATAATGGTGTTTACGAACGTGGTATAGTAATATGTGGTAGTGGCAATGGTGTACAAATGACTGTAAATAAATATCCTAATGTTCGTTGTGCACTTTGTTGGACACCTGAAATAGCTGAATTGGCTCGTCAACACAATAATGCCAATATATTAGCAATGCCGGCACGTTTTATAACTACAGAAGTAGCTTTGAATATTGTAGACAAATACCTTAATACAGAATTTGAAGGTGGAAGACATGTACGTAGAGTAGAAAAAATAAGCAAAACATTTTAGATTTATAGAAGTTTGAGTTAGGGAAAAATCGTTAGATCAAAGATATATTAAGGTATGAATAGCGATGCGTATTTTGGTTTTATTCAAGATTCTAAATCAGTTATTACAAAAAAAAGTACTGATAAAGAGTTGAATATTGTTTCAAAGTCCGAATTATTTTCTAAAATGTTTTCTGTTGGTGATAGAGATTATTTGGTTTCAGTTTTGCAGAAATCATTAGAAAATTTGCATGACAATCTAATAGATTTTGAGTGTAAATATTCTTCAAAAAATGGTGCCAAGATTTATTGGGCAGTGGATTATGATGATGTTTTGATTGGATTACATAAAATAGTTTCAAAGCGAAAAGTAAAAACCATAAACTATCAACCTGATTATTTGTATGAAGAAGTTGGATTAGAAGACTTTTTCAAGAAAGAAAAACTGAAGTATTCAGATGTAGCTGATATGCAATTTATCAAAGCCGATAAATTGGTTTGTGATGTGGGAAGCATCCTTATTTTTGACAAAAATATGTCGGTAGCAGAACGTTTGAATAACGGGAATATTAATGTTTTTATAGTTGGTATAGAACAACTTATTACATCTATGACTGATGCTGAGTTGTATTCTATGTTGATGTTCTCTACAGCAAAAAAAGATTATAATAGCACTATCTTTTATCGTCCACAGGTTCGTGACAATGATTTTTTGTTTATTGTAGACAATGGTAGAAGTACTATGCTTTCGATGCAAAAGCAGCGTATTGCACTCACTTGCTTACATTGTGGAAAGTGTAAAAAGGTATGTCCTGTATATAACATTATTGGTGATGAGCCTTATAATAACGTTTTTGCAGGACCTATTGCTAATGTTATTTTACCATTTTTTGAGACTGTAGAGTCTTATAAGCATGTATCATATGCTTGTATTATGTGTGGAAATTGTGAGAAAGTGTGTCCTATGTCTATTCCACTCAAAGATTTGATAGTAGAAAACAGAATATATTTTCGTGAAAATAAATTTGTTGACTCAATAGACAATAAAAGATATTCAACTTACAAAAAAAATATTGTTAGCAGAAATAAGATGAATAAATCAAAATTGTTTCGTTGTGCTGCATTGAAAAAATTCTTAGGTAAAAGTTTTTGTAAAAAACGTAAGATGCCACTATTGGAATCTATACCATTCAACAAACAATACATCAAAAAAAATCAAAATAATGTACGCTAAATCACATTTTTCACTTACAGACACTGAGATAGATATAGATTTATCTCGAATATTGTCAGTTCCACTAAATGATACTGATTATATACAAAAGTTGAAAAATATCTATTCTTGTATAGATAATACCACACTTGAGGGTTCTGACAATTATGAAAAGATAAAGAATTTTTGTACTGATACATATCTTGCTACTAATATAGAAAAGGGAATAAAATCTGTAGCATCAGTATGTGTATACCCTACTTTTGTAAAGTTGGCAAAAGAGTGTTTGAGTGGAAAAGGTATTGGAGTTACTTCAGTAGCAGGTGGATTTCCGTCGGCGCAGATGCCATTTAATCTACGTTTGCAAGAGGTGAAATATGCAGTAGATGAGGGTGCTGATGAGATAGATACAGTATTGTCGCGCGGTATGTTATTAGAGGGTAAATATGATGTTGTTTTTGAAGAATTGATGGCAATACGTAGTGTATGTAAAAATTTAAAACTGAAAGTTATACTAGAAACAGGCGAATTACAAACTACTGACAATATATACATTGCCTCAAAGATTGCATTAGCAGCAGGTGCTGATTTTATTAAAACCTCTACAGGAAAAATAGCAGTGGGAGCAACAGAAAAAGCAGCCTATATAATACTGAAAGCTATACAAGAAGAAGTAGAAAATACAGGGCGTATAGCAGGATTTAAGGCAGCAGGAGGTATATCTACTGCCCTACAAGCTTTGAACTACTATAAAATAACAGAATATTTTATAGGTAATAATATTGACAATAATCGTTTTAGAATAGGTGCAAGTCGTTTAACAAAATCACTTTATGAACAATTAACAGCATAAATTGCTTATATATAAAGAAAAATTTATACTTTTACATATAAATATGTATTAGATTGTTGTGAAGAAATGAAGGTATTTGGAATTAATTATTTGACGTTTATACAGATAATATGAAGAGTATAAGAACTAATCAATAATTGATAAAAACTATATATAAATGAAGCCATTACAAGAAAAACTATCGCGTTATACAGCGCCACAAGATGCTAAACAAGCAGGTATATATCCCTATTTTAGAGCTATATCTAGCGATCAAGATGCTGAAGTTATTATAGACGGAAGGAAAGTTTTGATGCTTGGGTCTAATAGTTATTTAGGTTTAACCAATCATCCAAAGATAAAGGAAGCTGCCAAGGCTGCCATAGACAAATATGGTACAGGATGTGCAGGTTCGCCATTCTTGAACGGAACTTTAGATTTGCATATAGAGTTTGAAAACAAGCTAGCAGAGTTCTTTAATAAAGGTGGTGTAATGCTTTATTCTACAGGTTTTCAGACCAATGTAGGTGTTATTCCTTGTGTAACGGGAAGAAATGATTATATTATTTTTGATGAAACAGATCATGCTTCGATAATAGAAGGCAAAAGACTTTCATTTGCAAACACCTTGAAGTTTAAACATAACGATATGAATAATTTGGAGCGTGTATTGCAAAAATGTCCTATAGAATCTGCAAAACTCATTGTTGTTGATGGGGTATTCAGTATGGAAGGAGATATTGTAAAACTACCTGAATTGGTGGAAATTGCCAATAAGTACAATGCTTCTGTTATGGTAGATGAAGCTCATGGATTGGGAGTATTGGGTAGTAAAGGACGTGGAACATGCGATCATTTTGATGTTGTGGATAATGTAGATATAATAATGGGAACATTCAGCAAGTCATTGGCATCAATAGGTGGGTTTGTGGCTGCTGATGCAGAAACTATTAATTGGATGAAGCACAACTCGCGTTCATACATATTCAGTGCTAGTATATCACCCGCGGCTACAGCTGCAGCTATGGCAGCTTTTGATATAATGGTGTCGGAATCTTGGAGGCAAGATAACCTTTGGAAGGTTACAAATCATGCACTTAATGGTTTCAGACAGTTGGGCTTTGAGATAGGAAATACCGAAACACCTATTATTCCTCTTTTTGTGCGTGACAACGAGAAGACGTTTACCGTTACTAAAATGTTGCTCGATGAGGGAGTATTTGTAAACCCTGTGATAAGTCCTGCTGTAGCTCCCGATGATACTTTGATAAGAATATCACTAATGGCTACACATACAACAGAACAAATTGATTATGCAATAGATAAGATATATAAGTGTTTCAAAAGATTGGAGATATTAAAATAAACTCTTCAAGTACACATTTAAATTTGAAATAGAAGTACTAAACATATGGAAATAGTTATAAAAGAAGTTATTACAAAATCAGAGTTGAGAACATTTGTAGAGTTTCCAAACAAATTGTTTAGAAAGTGTAAAAACTATGTACCCTCTCTGATAAGTGATGATTTAAGCACATTATCCAAAAAGAATCCTGCTCATGAATATTGTGATTCCAAGCTATGGATGGCTTATTCTAGAGGTAGAGTAGTAGGACGTGTAGCTGCTATCATCAATCGCAAAGCCAACGAGCATTGGAACGAAAAAAAAGTTCGTTTTGGTTGGTTTGATTTTGTGGAAGATATCAATGTATGCAGCAAATTATTGGAAAAAGTAGAGGAATTTGGACGTGAGCATGGAATGACAGAAATTCATGGTCCTATGTCGTTTACCGATATGGATAAGGAATGTTGGATAACAAAGGGATTTCATGAACGCCAAAATATGACCCTTCTATACAATCTGCCCTATTATGTGGAATTTATTGAACGATTGGGATATAGCGTTACTTGTGAATGGGCTCAGAACAAGATGCCTGCTTCGCAACCGGTACCCGAAAAAGTGGCAAGAATAAACTCATTGATAATGGAAAAATACAATCTCCGATTGCTAAAGTTTAAGAGTTGTAAGGAGATAATGCCGTATGCTAGAAGTTTTTTCGAAGCCCTCAATGAAGCTTTCAATTCTGGTGGTATATACAGTTTTGTACCGCTCAATTCCAAGGAGATAGATATTTATATCAAGAGTTATTTTTCGGTGTTGGATCCAAAATTGGTATCGCTTGTGGTTGATGAGAATGACCAGGTGGTAGCCTTTGGTATAAGCATCCCCGACCTCAACGAGGGTTTTCGCAAAGCCAACGGTCATCTGTTTCCATTTGGTTGGTTCCATATTCTGAAATGCTTGTATAAGTACGATACTATTGATTTGTTACTCAATGGTGTACGTCCCGAATGGCAAAAACGTGGTGTACATTCCATCTATTACAGTGATATGAATGAGGTAGCTATAAAACATGGAATAAAAACAGCATATACCAATCCACAAATAATTGGTAATGAAGCAGTGAAGATATGGTCGAATAGTTACGAATGCGAGGAAGTAATACGTCGTGCTGTGTTTGGAAAAGCACTCTGATGGATTATAAAAAAACGCTCGATTATTTGGGTTTCCAATAATCGAGCGTTTTGCTTTTGTTGCTCGAACGTTTGTATATAAAACACTCGAGCGGTTAAGTTCCTACAAACGATCAAAACAAACTATTTGATCTGCTGTATTTTCGGCTGTTATGCTTCATCAATTAGCCAAAAGACTACAGCTGAAACAACTGCTCCTCCACCAAACAAACATATCTGTGTATGAAAATATGTTATACCATAAGTGGAAAAATCGGCTAACTTTTCGAATAATTTACTTCTATTGAACTGTCACCGTACCGGACATAGTCCAAAATAGATACTGTAAATTTCGTTTTATCAGCTTTTTATTAGCTTTCGGAATAGTTTTTTATTCGTCTTTATTGCTTGTTTTACAGCTTTTTTTGTTCTTTCGGTACGACATAAATTGTCCGATTGCAGCCATTATCATTCCAAACAATATTGCTTCTATAGCAACCGACTCTATCTTGTGTTCGGAAGTTATTGTAGGATGGATTAGTTCTATTATGTACCGTACAATAAAGAACCCTACTGTGTTTGTTATCCATCTTATGGAAATCTCTTTTATATTTTTCATATTGTGTAATTTATATTGTTATTGTGTTATTTTATCGTTGTTTTCTTCGTTCTTTTTCTTCTCTTTTCGGCTATGAATTAGTTCGCAAACTATGTCAAATACAAAGAACACGCCAATCCACTTCAAGGCTCCCAATACATGATCCTCGAAACTGCATTCGATACCTTTACCTTTCATATAGGTATAATAGTAAACCAATTGGAATAACGATCCTACAACAATGCTTCTGACTGCATTATAAATCAATGTTCTAACTTTCATATTTTATTTCGTTTCTTTGGTCAATTCGGTTGCAAAGATACAAAATTTTCTGTATTTGATAAAATTCAACATTACAGCCTATCAGATTATTTTCCAATAGGCTGTAAAAAATATTATGTAGATTTTGGAAAAAATTGCTTCTCTCCTACCCTACACTTTATAATAGTTTCGCAAAATGCTTATAAACATATTGGCAGGCACTATCTTTTTGAGCAAAACCGATAGGCGTTGCTCCATATTGGCTACCACATATCGGAAGCGTGGGTTCTTTTTGCGGATAATTTTCTCTATCTTTTTGGATAAAACAATAGGTTTAAGACCTCCTTTTTCTTCCTTCTCGATGATTTTTAATGATCGGTCAAAGCTGATATTGTAATCATCATTATTGAGCGTCAGAGACGAGTTTTTGCGGTTTTCGGTGAAGTTTGTGGCAAAATCGCCGGGTTCTACCACCACCACCTTTATGCCCATACCTCTTACCTCTGCAGCAAGGGCTTCACTATAACCTTCGATGGCAAATTTGGATGCCGAGTAATATCCTTGATAAGGAAGTCCCATAACACCACCTATAGAACTGATATTGATAATTTTACCACTTCTTTGCTTTCGCATACCGGGTAGCACACATTGGCATACATTAGACATACCTCTGAAGTTGGTATCCATTTGTATGTCAATTTCTTCATCGGTAGCCAACTCTATGCAACCACCTATACCCATACCTGCATTGTTTATCAGTACATCTATCCTACCCTCTTTTTCCAGTATATAATTCACTGCTGTATTGACACTTACTTTGTCGCAAACGTCCATTCTTATCATCTTTATACTGCTATCGGTCATCTCTTTTCGGCTAGTACCGTATACAGTATATCCTTTGGAAATCAAGTATTTGGCGGTACTATGGCCAAATCCCGATGAAGCTCCGGTTATAAGTACTACTTTATTCATTGTTTGTTATACGTTTGATTTTGCAAAGATACTAATTTATTTGATATTGATTGCTATATGGTATAAAAAATAATTTTCTAAAATAATAACCGATATATCAAAATAAAGTTGTAACTTTGTAGGTTACTTTAAAGGCAAAAGAATGTGTAGAAACAAATAAAAGATACAGATGGCTACAAACGATAAGTTGATAGAAAAGTTAGATAGATTTGTACGCAAATATTATAAAAATCAGCTCATTAAAGGCTTACTATATACCGTAGGCTTATTGTTGTTGATGTTTATTTTGATCAATGTATTGGAGTATTTTGGTTATTTCAGCACAATGGTCAGGATGGTACTCTTTTGGTCATATTTGACTGCTGCTGCATTGTTTTTGGGAGTATATATCGTGCTTCCACTCTTGAAAATGTATAAAATCGGAAAAAGAATATCATACCATCAAGCTGCTACTATAATTGGGAAACATTTTCCCGAAATCAGCGATAAGTTGCTCAACCTTTTGCAGTTGAAAGATATGGCGGATACTTCTGCAAACAGCGATCTGTTGGAAGCAAGCATTCAGCAAAAAACCGAGAGCCTCTCCCCTCTCCCATTTCTCAAAGCTATTGATTTAAAGCAAAATAAACGATATGTCAAATATGCTGTAGTACCGTTGGTTGTATTGCTATTGCTGCTTATTTTATCGCCGGCGGTGATAAAAGAACCCTCAAACAGACTAGTAAACTATAATACTTACTATGAAAAACCTGCTCCTTTTGTATATCATGTTATGAATGATTCTCTTGTGGCATTTCAGCAGGAAGACTTTCTTTTGAAACTGAAAGTAGAAGGAAATGATATTCCCAACGATATCTTTTTGGTTATCAACGGCATTGAATATAAGATGACTAAAGAGGATATGACTACTTTTAGCTACTTGTTTAAGAATCTTCAGTGCAGTGAAAGCTTCCATTTTGAGGCTGTGGAAGTTGTATCGCCAAGCTATGAGCTAAAGGTATTGCCCAAACCTGTGATTGTGGATTTTACAACAAAACTCATCTTCCCTTCCTATACAGGCAAAGTGTCTGAAGATTTGATAAACACAGGTGATTTGACTGTTCCCGAGGGTACCACAGTTCAGTGGATTTTCCAAACACGTGATGTGAATGATTTTTACTTTATCGTAGATTCTGTGCTACAGACTTTTAAGCCTGATGCCAACGGAAGACTTTCTATTTCCAAACGATTTATAAGCCCTGCAAATTATGCATTCTATTCATCCAACAACTATGTGTTTAATATTGATACTCTGAAATATACAATTTCGGTACTGCCCGATGCTGTACCAATGATATTGGCTATGGAAATGAGGGATTCGATTCAGGCAGATCGCATATTCTTCAAAGGAAGGATAAAGGACGATTATGGTTTTTCGAAACTACAGTTTAAAATCATCAAAACTTCGAGCAATGACACTACTGATAAGGTATTTGTAGAAAAACTCTTGCCTTTCAAAGCCGACGAACCAACGCAAGAGTTTTACTATTCTACTGTCTTTGATGATATAGATATAATGCCAGGTGATAAGGTTGAATACTACTTTGAGGTATGGGATAATGATGGAATACATGGTGCAAAATCGGCAAAGTCACAGATATTTGAAGTAAAAGTACCTACTGAAGAAGAACTTGAACAAATGTTTGAAGCTGGTTCGGAACAAGTTAATGAACTTTCACAAAACTCGTTGCAAGAGATAAAAAATATGCAAAAGGATATTAATGAAATGATGCGTAAACTAGTGGATAAGAAGGAACTAACATGGCAGGATAAAAACCAGCTTGAAGAACTTGCAAAGAAACAACGTGAGGTGAAAGAGACTTTGCAGAAAATGCAAGACCAAATGCGCCAAAACAATATGTTGGAACAGCAATATAAGGAGCAAAGCGAATCGATAATTGAGAAACAAAAGGAGTTGGATCGTCTTTATAACGAGTTACTTACTGATGAAATGAAGCAAATGATGGAAGAAATGAACAAGCTGATGGAAGAGGTAGATAAGAAGAAGGTACAAGAGGCTTTGGAAGATATGAAACTTAAAAACGATGCTTTGGAGAAGCAGTTGGATCAGAATATAGAGTTGATGAAGCGTTTGGAACTAGAAAAGAAGATAGAGACTACAATAAAGAAAACTGAAGAATTGGCACAGAAACAGAGAGAGTTGGCAAAAGAAACAGAACAGTCCGGTAAAAAAGAAGCAGAGTCACTGACTATAAAGCAAAACAAGCTAAATGAGGAGTTTAGCCAGTTACAAAAGGATATAGATGATATACAAAAGAAACTTAAAGATATAGATGAAACGGCAGAGTTTAAGCGTAACAGAGATACCGAAAAATCTATATCAGACAAGCAAAATGAGGCATCTAAGCAGCTGAATAACAGGAATAACAAAAAGGCTTCAGAGCAGCAGAATTCTGCTGCTGATGAGTTGAAAAAGATGTCTAACCAGTTGGCTGAAGCACAATTGGATATGGAGCAAAGTGATCTTGCAGAGGATGCAGAACAAGTACGTCAGCTGCTAAAGAATCTTGTAACTCTATCGTTTGATCAAGAACAACTTATATCCGATCTCAACTCAATACAGATACAGGATCCGAAATATCAGCAAATAATAGCTTTGCAGAACAAAATAAAGGATGATTTCAAAACAGTTGAAGATTCTTTGCGAACCATGGCTAAACGTCAAATGACTGTGGCTATGGTAATAAACAAGGAGTTGGAAAGCATTAATCTAAATATTTCTAAATCAATGAATAGGTTGTTGCTGATGAATCAAACATTCTATGGTACTTCAAAGAATCAATCGGCTGCTTCATCAATGCAGTACTCCATGATGTCGTTGAATAATCTTGCATTGGTTTTGGCAGAATCTTTAGATGAAATGCAGTCGCAGATGAGGCAGAATAGTCAGAAAAAGAAATCGGGTAACTGCAAGAAGTCAGGTAGTTGTAGCAATCCCGGTCAAAGTAAATCCGGCAAAGGTAAACCATCAGCAAAATCGATGAAAGACCTGCAAGATGCCCTCAATAAACAAATGGAATCTATGAAGCAACAGCTTGATAAACAGGGTAAACAAGAGGGTAGAGGTAAGATAGGTCAGGGTAGTAAAATGAGCGAAGAATTTGCACGTATGGCTGCACAACAAGAGCAAATACGTAGGATGATGCAAAAATATGGCGAAGAACTTAAACAAGGCAGTGGTGGAACCATGGGTAAAGAAGTGGACAAGTTGCTGAAACAGATGGAACAGACAGAAACAGAGCTTGTAAATAAGACTATTACTAAGCAAACTATGATGCGTCAGCAACAAATACTGACTAGGTTGCTTGAACATGAGCAGGCGGAAATGCAAAGGGAGCGAGAACAGAAAAGAGAAAGCAAGGAGGCAAAAGATATTTTTGAGCAGTCGCAAGGCGATTTGGAAGAATATAATAAGCTGAAACAGCAGGAACTTGAGATGTTTCGAACTGTCCCACCAGCATTTACAAACTATTATAAATCAAAGGTTAATGATTACTTCTACAAGCTAGGGAACTGATAATTGACATTTGGTGGTGTAAAAAAATATTTTAAACAGACTTGTCTTGCTTAGAAAAATAACGTATCTTTGTAATCTGTAAAATGAATATATTATATATGGAACACATTGTTATTCAGTCTAATACTGCTAATTTAACTAAGGTAGAGCAGTTTCTTGATACAGTATGTGATACAATGAACATTCACAACTACTATGGAATAATATCTGTTGCAGTAATGCAAGCAGTTGAAAATGCTATACTTCATGGTAATAAATCGGACGAAAGCAAATCTGTTTCCATTAAGTATTCGAAATGTAGAGGCGGGATTGCTTTTATTGTTGAAGATGAGGGAGATGGCTTTAATTATAAAGGCTATTCAGGCTTGTCGTTGGAGGGTGGTAAAGGTGATGGTATATTTTTGATGCAAACGTTGGCAGATTCTTGCACTTATTCCAAAGGTGGTAAAAGAGTGAAATTAGAGTTTATGATTCAAGGTATAGAAGCCTCTCGCTCTTTGGAGCGTGCAGCTACATTGCAACATTTCTTTGATCCAAAGAAAATTAATGTTTGATAGAAAAATATAAAATAGGAATAGTTTAAAGCGAGCGGCAGTGGTTATTGTGGTTATTGTCGGTCGCTTTTTCTGTGTAAAAATGAATAGATATGAATCCAATTTTTAA
>JAEIGA010014317.1_pt1 | contig 12078 bp, 14 predicted proteins | sample 9270691 | NCBI WGS metagenome assembly JAEIGA01 (sample SAMN17057246, study PRJNA624740) | gut metagenome | biome: biome; isolation source: fecal sample | host: Bos grunniens | place: China: Xizang | collected 2019
CGCACCGTCCACGGTGATGTAATTGACGACCCTTGGCCCGCCTCCGGTCGCTTCTTTGATGTCCTCCAGGAGGGCCTCGCGTCCGTACAGGATCTCGTCACCCGTCTCGCCTGCTCCGAACAGGGTCGCGTTCCGGAACATGTACGGGTTCTGCATCGCCTTCGCGTACCATTCGACGGATACCGAAGGCGGAGTCCCTGCGCCGCCGATGCCCCACGGGATCTTGCCGCCGGAGATCTTGAAGTGCGGAAGCTGGATCCCGCCGAAGATCTTCCCGAGGGAGATCGGGAAGAATCCCCGGATCGCTGCCAGGATATTGCTGATCGTGTTCCTCGCGTTCTGGATCGGTGTCTCGATCGCGCTTTTAATGCCGTTCCACACGTTCGATGCGGTCGTCTTGATCGCGTTCCAGTTGTTTGCCAGCATCGTCCTGATGCCGTTCCATACGGATGACACGACGCCCTTCGCCGCTTCCCACGCGCCTCTCCAGTCGCCTTTAAGGAGTGCCGACACTGCTTTGATGACGCCGTCGATGACTTCCTTTGCGGTCTGCACCGCCGTCTGGATGTTCTTCCAAATTGCATTGAAGACCGTGCCGTCTGTCTGCGCCTGCTGCACGAGCCACGCGATCGCCTGCGAGATCAGCCGGATCGCTGCCCCGATGATCTCGGCCACGCCCTGTATGACGGAGGAGATGCCGCCCCACACGTCGCCCCAGGTCACGCCCGTCTCGCCGAGGGATTCCGTAATCGAGCCGAGCCCGTCCTTCAGTGCCCCGAAGATGGTCTGGATCACGCCCCACGCCGTGCTGACCGCGTCACCGATCGCGCCGACGACCTTCTGGAACGTGTTTCCGACCGCCTCAATGTCGAGCCCGGAGATGAAGTTCCCGAGTGCATCGACCGCCTGGCCAAGCATGTCCGTGATCGGGGAGAGGTCCGTATTCGTGATGAAGTTCGCGATCTTGTCCATGAAGTCCGTCAGGACCGGAAGGAGATCCCCCGCGAGACCGTTCTTGATCCCGTTGAAGGACGTCTTCATGTCCTGCAGGCTGTCCTGGAACGCGGCTGCATCTTTCACGGCTGCCTCGTCCATGACGCCGCCGAGCTCATGCACGCGGTCGATCATGCCCTGTGTGTCTTCTGCGCTCGTGTTGAGCAGGGCGCCCATTTCCATCGCGCCCTTGCCGAGCAGTTCGGTTGCCAGAGCCGTCCGCTCCGTGCCTTCCTCCATGCCCTGGAGGCCGCCGATCACACTCGCGAACAGATCCTCCGTGGACATGCTCGCAACGTCTTCCATGGACAGGCCGATCGCCTCGAAGGCCGCCACCTGGTCTGCGGATGCGTCCTGTGCCGCGTTGGCCAGCTTTTTGAAGGACGCGCCCATGCTGTCCATGCTCGTGCCGGAGTGCTGCAGGACCGCGTCCCATTCCTGATAGAATGTGGAACTGACACCCAGCTTCTGACTCGCTTTGTCGATCTGGTCGCCGTACTCCGCCGTCTTCGTGGCTGCGCCGATCATTGCGGCACCGGCTGCCGTTACTGCCCCGGCGACCGCCGCGGTACCGGCTGCGATCCCCTTTACGAGGCCGCTAGACATCTTGGATCCGGCTTCTCCGCCCGCAGCTTCCCCGGCTTTTCCGGCTTCCCCTGTCAGCTGTTCAGTTAGTGACTGCTGCGCCCCTGCCAGGACCGGCGTCACTTCCAGGGTTGCGCTTGCTACTACCGGCATATTCTGCCCTCTTTCTCTCGAACCATTTCCGCAGCTCGTCCGGAGGCAGCGCCCCGCGTCCGAAATGCCGCTCGTTTTCCGGTTCCTTCTTCGCTGGCCTCGGGTACGGCTTCGGCTTCTTCGCCGGTTTTCCGGATCCCATAGCGACCAGGTTCGCGTTTATCTGTGCCAACATGTCGAAGATGTCAGCCAGGATCATGTTCGTCTTCGTTCGTGTCGTCCACACGGATTCTTCCGGGTGCAGCTCGCGGATCAGCGCAGAGTCTTCGCGCTGATTCATCAGGAACGCCTTCAGCGCGGACCAGTCAAGCCCGCGTCCGGCATCAGACAGCTGAAACCCTGTGCCTGTGAGAAGGTCATACTCAACCGCCTCGCGATGTTCGCCTATGATCTTCGCGAGGCTTATGATTCCCCCGGAGTGATGCCTCCGGAGCTCATGACTTTTTCGCCCGCTTCCCGCCAGGCGTCGATGATGTCTTTATAATCCATAAGCGAGAGCGCGTTGGCCACGTCCTCGCGGATGTACTTCCTGAAAAAAGAAATAGCGCCGTCCATCGTTTCCATGGATGCCGCCTCTTCGTAAGTCATGCTCGTAGCGAGCGGGATATTGAAGCTCTCGTCCCCGATGTTCAGCTTCAGCCAGTCCGCTTCCCTTTTCTTGAGCGTAAATTCAGCCATGCTTCTCTCCTCTTAAATCGGCCACTGTGCGTGCCGTAATATGTGCCCGCATCCGATGCGGGTGTCGGTGTATACCGGGATCCGCGCCTTCCGGCACAGCTCGCAGAAGAACAGGTCCTCCGAGAGCATCCCGCGGTTGTCGTCCGCGTAATTCACCCAGTCGTACCACGGATATTTGAGCACCCGGAACACTTCGGTGCTGATGAACGCGCATCCCATGCCGCCTCCGTGCACCTGCACTTTGTAGTCGCCGGCCTCTTTCATCTCGCGCATCTCTTCGGCCGTGTATTCCGACTCCAGCGGGTAATTGAAATACTTCACGCCGTTCGACTGGTACAGCTTGCAGATGTTCGTCCTGCCGTGGTACAGGTTGTCGTTTCCCCGGTGCGCGTAGAATCCCAGGCACACCAGTTTCAGGTCGTCCGTGTGGTTTGCGATCGTGTCCTTCGGGATGATCGTGTCATTGTCGACCATGAGCACGTAATCGACGCCCATGTCGAGCGACAGCTGCGCGATCTTGTTCCGCGCCGTTGCTACGTCATACCCTCGCACGAACTCGAAGAAGAGCTCGTGCCCTGCCGGATCCACGTCGTAGATCGCTTTGAACGTGTCCGGGAAAATAGATTCGAATGTCGGTACTGCGATTAGGATCTTCATAAAACGCTCCTGATGATTTCCAGTACCCGCTCTGTCGAGTGCCCGTCGCACGCCCCCGCATAGAAGCTCCGGAGCTCTTCCTCGAAGTCGCCCCATTCCGCTTCCAGGATGTATTTGACCAGCGTCTCTTCATCGTCGCTGAAGTACCGGCTGTACTTTTCCGGGTACGGCATGTACATCCCGCGCTCCCGGAGGTAGTCGTCCTTATCCTTCGCGAACAGGATCACCGGCTTCCGCAGGACCATCGCGTCGAACATTATCGACGAATAGTCCGTGATGACCGTGTCCGCGTTTACCAGGTACGGTGTCGACGGCACGTGCGCCGATGCCATCTCGATGTTCGGGTACATGCTCCGGAACCGGTTCCCGGTGTTCATGTGAGGCTTGAAGATCAGCTTGTGCCCTTCCGGCAGCAGCCTCCACATCATGTTCAGGTCCGGCCGCCACCATCCGCCCCGGAATGTCGGTGCGTACAGGTGCTGCTTTACTTCGGACGGTTCCTTTTCCATCCGGAAGTACGCATCCGTCCGCGGCATCCCGACCGGCAGAACCTTTGACTCCGGAACGCCCAGGTAATGCGCCACGATCGGCACTGTCTCGACGCTCGACGCGATCGCGTAGTCGATCAGGTGCGAGCCTTTGAACGGCACCGTCGGGTGCTGCACGCCCACGAGCTTCCCTGCGCCCATTCCGTGCCCGATCCAGACATACTTTCCGGGCGAGTCCTCGATGAGGCCGTCTGTGACGACCAGCCGATACCGCCCGGAATGAATGCCTTCGATCGGACCGCTGTTCGTGCGCTGCACGTACTGCTTTTCGCCGTCATACGCGTCATATACTGCCTTCAGGTTCTCGGCACGTTCGAGCGGTCTGACGCTCGTGAACAGCACGCACATTTTGCACTCCTTACGATGCGCCGGTTGCTCCGGTCGCTTCCTTCATGATGAGCTTGAATCCGTCGTCTCCCATCGCCGTAATCGTCGGCGTCCAGTTGATCGCCGCGCCCGGGGAGAAGCTGACGTTATCCACAGCGCTGACCTGGCCGTATGAGCAGCCGATCATCATCATGTCTTCGCCGTCCTTCATGACCCACAGGAACGCTTCCTGCGGCGGAAGGTCTCCGTCGGAGAGGCTCGCCGTTACGACGCCGCCCGATTCGGTCACGTTGCTGGAGCCGAGGACCGCCTTGAGGGATTCCTTGGTCGTGTCCATGATCGGAGACTGGATCGTCTCGGAGTGGTCGGTCATGATGACCCTCTTGATGACGTTCGCCCAGTTCCGAAGGTTGGTCGCGGTCTTGTTCAGAGCGAGCGTGATGCCCGCGTCGGACACATCACCGACCTCCGTCCATGACCCGCCCAGAGATGACGTCGGGTCCGTCGGGAGAGAGGTGCCGGCAGGCGCGTGATAGAACATGCCGGTGCTAAGACCGAGGCCGAGTTTTGTTTCACTCATTTGTGTTGACCTCCATTAATATCTGATGCGCCACGACGTCAAGCCTTGCCGAGCACATCGCCAGATCCGGACGCACGGGATCGTTGCCCCATGAGCCGGATGTGTTTACTGTTACGTGGCGGAGATCAGTCGTCTGCTCTTTCGCCACTCGTTTAAGGACCCCGATCGCTTGGTTCAGGTATCCGAGCGCTTCCGCTTCCGTCGTTGCCCTGGAATCCAGTACGACACTGAACGTGTCGATGGTCTGGGATGTCGTTCCTCCGACCTGCGTCACGAGGATGTGCGGGAGCGAGTAGTCCGCCGGGAGCGGACGGCAGTATACGGTCATATACGGATCCAGCGCCTGCCGGATCTCGTCTTCCACGTCAATGCTTATGTCGATCGTCATTACAGTGCCTCACTCAAAATCTTTTCTTCCGCTTCCTCCGCCGCGCTCTCGTCGTCGTCGGGGACCACGTAGGCCACCGGACGCGTCACGCCATATGCAGAGTCGTTGTACTTTGCTTCCTGTCCCATCTCCACATGGAACCCGCTGCCTCTTTTCACGAGCGCAGACGCACGCGCCGCGATCGCTTCCGCAGCTGCCTGGACGTCGCCCGACAGCCCCTGGAGGCATTCCGCGAATCCCTGCGGGTTGAACTTGATATCGAGCTGGCTCATCCGCGCCACCTCACGAGGTTCAGCTGGATATGGTCCAGTGCTGCCGCTCCCGGCCATATGAGCGGATCCCCGTTGATCGTGTAGACGTTCCCGCCGTACTCGATCCGGTCGCCCGCTTTCACGTCCGCGTCTGCCGGCGCGTATACCGTCAGCCCGTCGGAGATGCCCTGCACCCTGCCGTCCTGTGTGAGCGACGTGCTCGCAGGCTGCACCGAGCATCCCGGGATGTCCAGTTCGTCCGGCTTGCTCCAGTCGTAGATCGTGGATCCGCGTGACGTGGTCGTGGACGGCCGAAGGCGCTTTATCGTCTGTCTCCAAAACGATAGCATCAGAACACCCCCTGTACCTTGTACGGGATCAGCAGCTCTTTGTTGTCCGACGCGAGTCCGGTCGCCCTGGCATTGTTGATCCAGTTCGCGTTATACGTGACCGAGACTCCGCCGGATGCTTCCGAGGTGATGCCTGGCGGCAGTGCCACCGAATGCGTCACCCGGTGCGCGATCAGCTCCTCCACCGGTGCCATAAGCCCGTCAGGCAGCCCTGCCGTATAAAGGATGTCGATCTCCGTTTTCCGTTCTGCCATGCCGACGTCGATCACCCGCAGCAGCCCCGTCGTGTCGAGGACGTAATCATCGAACGATGTTCCGCCGATCGTCACGGACGTTATCTCCGTCACGAACCTCGCCGGGAGCTGGATCAGCACGTCGTGCCCGACCCATGCAACGCGCCGGTCGAAGAACGTCGTCTTCAGCTCGCACGCCGCCGATGGTGTCAGGTGCCATCCGACGAAGTTGCGGATCGCCATGCCCGCCGCCCGGATCTCTGCTTCGATCTGGTCGCCGTAGCCGGCATACTTGCCGTTCGTCATCGTGTTGTACTCCGATGCCGTCAGCATGTCCGGCAGGGCTTCGATTTCCGTGAGGGTATAGCCCCAGTTGGTGAGCAGGCTCATTTTTTCGCCGCCTTTCGGGTCTTGTTGGCCGGCTTGACCGCTTTGTTCTTCGGTTCGACCGCCTTTTTCTCTGCCTCGAGCTGGACCGCTGCCGCAGGGACTTCTCCGTCCTTGAACTGGTAGGTCCTGCCGTTCGGCATCTTGTATCTTTTCAGCATATTGAGACCGCCTTTCGGGAGGGACCGCCGGAGCGGTCCCTGGTTGATCAGTTAATTACGACTGGCCGGTCGCGCCGCTCGGATTGCCGACGATCTCGAAGGCCGCCGGTACCCGGACCGCGAGGGCGAGTCTTTCCTCGATGCGGACCGTGATGATGTTCTTGATGAAGTCATCCTGGTCGCTGTTGCTGACTTCCACGCGGAGGCCAGCGCCGGCCTGTTCGACGACAGCCGCACCGGCTTTGAACGCACCGACAACGCAGGCGCCTTCCGGAACGCCGGCAGATTCGATGACGGTCAGGCCCCAGATGCGCGGGTTGCCGTTGTAAGAGCCGTTGCCATACGGGCCGTATGCCGGGCCGCCAAGCATGTACTGGCCCTTGAGATCCTTCGTCTGAAGGAGCGTCGACCAGTCAGCCGGGTTGATCAGCAGGGCATCCGGAGCATAGCCGGTGTCAGCGAACACGTCCTGCTTCGCAGCGAGGATGTTGTCAAAGCTGATGCTGTTGCCGCCGGTCTGAACGCCCGAGGTGTCGAGCAGCGTGTCGACGAGATACGCCTCGACGGCACGGTTGAACTCGTAAACGCCGCGGTTGCGGACAGCGCTCTCAATGAACGCAGCGTCGCTGAGGAGCTCGTCGCTCTCTTTCAGGTACGCAGCGATCTTGGTCAGCGCCACGGTCTTGGGCGTGTACGGGACGTGAATCCGGTTCTTCGCGGAGCCTTCGCTCACGGCTCCGATCGAGCCTTCAAGAGATCCGATGACGTAGTAGGTCAGCGCGTTGCCGCTGATCGCTTCGGAACCGAACAGTCCGCGGACGTTCAGCGGGGCCATAAGGTTGACCGGGTTCTTGTCATAGTCGAAGATCTTGTTGGTGCTGATCGCCTCGAGATCGTTGTAAGCCTTCACGGACGTGCTCACGGAGCCGCGGTTGCTCTTGAGATATTCGAGGTCAAGTGCCTTGAATCCTTTTTCTTCCATGGGTGATTCCTCCTCTTTGGTGCCGATCACGTTGAGCAGGGACGCTTTCTTTTCCGCCTGTTCGAGCTCGGCTGTCTTGGTTTCGATTTCTGCCTGCAGTTTCTCACCCGCCTCGATCGCTTCGGCGTCATCGGCTTCGATGCGCTCTTTCAGCTCTGCGAGCTCGGCCTTCTTTGCAGCCAGTTCTTCTTTGAGGGTCATATCTTAATCCTCCTCGTTCATGCTGTTGATATATTCAAGCAGCCGTGCCTTCTTCGGATTGCTCTGCTCGGGTTCCTCCGCCGCCGCGTTGACCTCTGCTTCGTCCTCTCCGTCTTCGGGTTCGGTTACTTCCTCAAGCTCGCCCAGGACTCCCTGGAGGAGCGTGATGGCTTCTCTGATCGCATCAGCGTCCTTTTTGCTGTTGCGTCTGCCGGACTTCACTTCCGGCTCTTCGGATTTCTCCTCGATCTCCTCGATCTCGACGACCGGCTCTTCGGCCTCTTCGACCAGCTGCTCCGTCTCCGCTGCCTTGACTTCCGTCATGACCGCGTGCTGGTTTGCCGGAATCGGCACGATCGAGATCTCATAGAGGTCGAGCTTCCGCAGCTCGTTCGCCTTCGTTCCGTCTTCCAGCGTCACCTGCTTCGCGTCCTTCACGTCATACGCGAACGAGAACTGGAACACCACGCCGCTCTTCACGATCTCGCGCTTCTCCTGCGCCAGCGGGGTCTCGAAGAACTTCGCCGTCATCAGCGGGCCCTTCTCCGTCTCACGGATGTCTTCCGGATCCACCGCGCCGATGATCTGGTCGAGGTCGTGGTTCCAGCACAGCGGGAACGGATGCCCCGACGCCTTCCGCGCCTCGATTGTCTCCTTGAACGCGCCCCTCGCGATCACGTCGCCGTAGCTGTCAGGGATGCGGTCGTATGTAGAAAAATAGCCGGAGATCGTTCCGGCCTCGTCTGTCTTCAGGTCAAATGATTTATAAAGTGCCATGTCGTCCTCCTTACCAAGAGATGATGACTTCGGTGCTGCAGTTGCATCCGCAGGTCGTGTCCGGATCGCCGCCTTCGTCGCCCGGCCACATGCAGCCGTTGGAGAAGGGCTCCTCGATCGGGACCGTCTCGCCGCCCATCAGCGCGTGCTCCGCTCTCGGGTTTTCCCCGGTCACCCACATCTTCTCGACTGTCTTGTGGATCCCGAGGTCCTCCGCCTGGTGCGGGGCTTCGTGTACGGACGCCCATCCGGCAGCCGCCAGCGCGAGCGACCTGCCGAAGGTGATGCTGTCTTTGTTTTCCCGGACTTCGAAGACATGCGCTGGCGTGTCTTCCTCGTCCTCTGCGTCCTCGATCGCCGCCATCAGTTTCTTGTAGGTCGCCGCGTTGATCGCCTCGGCGCGTCCCTTTGCCAGGGCTTCGAGGTAGTTCCGGGTGCGGCCCGTGTCGTACTGGAAGCCGATCACGTCAGCCGTCTCTTTGCCGTGCGCGTCGGACACCCGGTTGATGAGCGGAAGGATGTCGTCCGTCAGCTCATCGTTCCAGCGGTCCTCGTCCCACCACTTCGCGCTCTTCGCGCCGATCTTCGGCAGGACGGATTTTGCCTGGCGTTTCCAGAACTTCTCGAGGATCTCCGCCATCGCGGCTTCTTCTTCCTCGGTGGATCTCGCCTTGATCCGCTTCACGGTCTTCGCGCTCTTGCACTCCGCGCACCCGCACGCTTCCATGACCGCCATCGGTTCCTGCGCGTCCATGTGCGTGTCCTGCGGGGAAGCCTGTCCGCCTTCCAGGACATTGAGCGGGACAATGAGTTCGTCACCGCCTTCGATCGGCGGCAGGTTGTTGTCCGCTCGCGCTTCGTTCCTGGTCAGCCACGGCCCGCCGACGGATGCCTGCAGGATGCTCGCACGCTCTTCGAACGAGCCCTTCAGCTTCTCGGTCAGGTCGAACTCCGTGTAAGTGTTCGGGTCCGCGCCGATCATCGGCAGCAGGAAGCTGTTCAGCCTCTGCTGGATCATCTGGATCGTCGGCCCGAGGCAGTCCGCATACAGCGCCCTGGCGTTGTCCTTCGCCGAGGCATAGGTCTGCGTCGATGTATGCCAGATCAGCGACGGGTTCACATGGTAGGCCGCTGCCACGTCTTCACGGCTCAGTTGCTTCGACTCCGCGTACTGCGCTTCCTTCGCGTTGAACTGGTACGGCTTTATCTCCATGCCGTCCTCCAGCAGGGGCATCTTTCCGGCGCTGTCGCCGTCAGCTCCCCAGCCTTCCCGGAAGGCCGTCAGCCATTTTCGCTTCGATTCGTCGTCCCAGGGCGCCACGTCCTTCGGGCGTGTTATGTACGCATTGAACCGTCCAGATGACCTCCACACCGTCGTCCGGAACCGGTCCGCCTGGATCTGCTCGGTCAGCGTCTGCCGGAGAGCCATCAGCGGGCTCTGGTAGCCGCCGGGGTTGCCCGGAGAATAGAGTCGGAACTGCACGAAGTCCGTCCGCGGGATCTCGATCGTGGAGCCGCCGTTCGCCGACACCTTGATCGCGCCCGGCGCGTAGTTCGTCTCCATGTCCGTCTCCTGGATCCATTCCCTCGGGATGATCCGCAGCTGGTAGCCGCTCTCGCTGTCCGGGTCCGGAAGCAGCCATAGCGTCGCCACACCCATGAGCAGGAGCTCCGTCATAAGCGCGTTCACCATCTCATAGGACGTCTGGTCCGCGTTCGGCCTCCACAGGAGCTTCGCCGCCGCGCTGTCACGGTCCCGCTGCCGGTCGTTCTCGCCGTCACGCCGGTAGACCTTCAGCGGCAGCTGCGCCACCGAGTCGGACAGGAACGAGACCACCGCGTGCAGGTTCGCCTGCGTCGAGTACAGCTGACGCGCCGACATGGTCCCGATCCCGGGAAGCTCTTCCTGTGTGTAGGTGATGTACACGTTCCTGTTTAGTAGGTTTCTAAGTCTCTGAATTACAGGCATTTCGTGCCCTCCTTATGCGAACATAAGCGTCCCGCCGCTCGCATATGTTGATTCGTATACCTTCTTCTCCATCTTCTTCGTCTGCGTCGCCGCCGCAAATGCCACGAAGCACGCGATCAGCGGAGACGGGTCGTCCGGGCTTTTCACTCTGTCAGGCAGCTCTACGCCTCCGCCGAGGTTCCGGAGCTGCATCGTCTTCGCCGGTGCGTCGAGGACCGGCTGCGGAAGATGGAAGATCCGCACCCCGCCGCGGCCGCTTTCCGGCTCCGATGCCGCGATGGCATCCCAGAACCGTCCCCAGCCTGCGGTCAGGTCGCTGCCTTCGATCGCGATCCTGTTCACGTTCGGGAGCGTGCAGATCTGCTCCGCCAGTCCCGTCACCGGGCACCCGCGTCCCTGGAACGCCAGGTTCATCGGCCCGCGGGTCTGTCTTTCCGCGAACCACCGCAGCGCCCACTCGGTACCGATCCGCCGGTCGACCACCTCGATGTGGAAGTTGCCGTCCTCGCGGATGCCTGCCACCGCGATGCACGTCCAGCGCCTGTTCTGGCTCAGGTCGATGCCGAAGAACAGCTCAGCCTCCGGAGCGATCTCAGAGTGCTCATCCAGGCCGCCGAGCCACGCCCCGTCCGGGAACGGCTGCGGGAGGATTGTCTCCACCTGCTGGCACATGCACTCGCTCCGGAACTTGTTCTCCGGGAAGGTCTGCCGGTTCGACATGAGCGCGCGCTCCGTCAGGTACCCGTACCCGAGCGCGGGATTCGCCTGTGCCAGGGCTTCCCTGTCGTCAGTCGCCGCGCCGTCAGGTGCCGACCACTCGAACAGACCGAGCGTCTCGCCGTCCACGCTTCCGCCGAAGTCCGAAGCCTCGCTGCCCTCGATCAGCGCGATCGCCTGGGAGCGCAGCTGCCGGAGGACGATGCTGTCGGGGTCGCCCGCGTTGGAGAAGCACACGATCAGCCCGTTCGGCTTCGCGTTCGTGCTGGCAGCGGCAGCGGCCCATGTTTCCCAGTCCCGCTGCTCACGGATCTCGTCAAGCATGACCAGGTCGTTGCTGTCGCCACGGCCAGCGCGTCTCGTCGGCGCCCCGACCTTGTACTGCCGGAGGCCCTTCAGGATCAGCCGCTTGTTTCCATTCGTCCTGGACACGCGCTCGATCTCGCCGGTCAGTTCCGGGACGGTCTCCTGGTCATAGATGACCGCCTCCCAGACTTCCTCCGCCTTGTCGAGGCTGAGCGACGTCCCGAAGATGTTCTCCACACAGAGCACGTTCATGAAGAACGACGCGATCACCTCCGAGAGGACCGTCTTCCCGTTCTGCCGGGAAATTAAATAAAGGACCGTGCGGTATCTGAACCGCCAGTCCTTTCCCAGATCGCCCGTTATCTCGAGCCCGTGTATGAGCGCCCACTCCTGCCACGGATATAAATGCTTCCGCAGCACCGTTTTCGCGTATTCTATCGCCGCGAAGCCGAGCGATGTGTCCGGCGTCAGCTCCCGGAGCGGCGGTGTATAAAGCCGTGCCTCGGTTACGCCCTTCATGAGACCACCTTGAACTTCGCCCGCAGGCTGTCAAGGCTGCTCACCTCCGCGTCGTCCTGTCCGCAGATCTCCTTTGCCGCCACCAGCGTCCGCGTGTAGCACAGAAGGAGCTTCTCATAGGCGTGGTAGAACGGATTCTCTCGCGTACCCGTCTGCCCGCCGCCGTTGTCATAGTCAATAATGAGCGGCTCCTCCCCGATCTTCTTCCCCTCGGTCTGAATCCGCTCAGCCATATGCCTCAGCTGCTCTTTTATTATCTTTTTGTCGTCTGTAGCCATGTGCACCCCGCCTTTTTTTCTTCGGGGAGGGATCTTAC
>JAEIGA010014318.1_pt1 | contig 12078 bp, 19 predicted proteins | sample 9270691 | NCBI WGS metagenome assembly JAEIGA01 (sample SAMN17057246, study PRJNA624740) | gut metagenome | biome: biome; isolation source: fecal sample | host: Bos grunniens | place: China: Xizang | collected 2019
AAGTCTGAATCAACTCTATTATCTGGTGGTACAGGATTGTTGGTTGGTGGTGCTGTGTTGGCAGCTGCTTTCCTAACTAATGACAAAAAAAGAAAATAACCATTGTTTATTAATAATTAAATTTTAAAAGTTATGGCAAAAATGAAAATGTTGAAAGCACCAAAGAAACCAAAAAGAAGTGCTTCTATCGCAACAAAAGAGAATTGGCTAAAGCGATTCGCTGATGTCAAAAAAGAAAATGCTCGCAGAGTAGCATTGAACAAAAAAAGTGACGAACTAAGCAAGAAAATTGCTAACACTAAAATGTAGGAGGAAAAGAAGATGGCAAAAAATCCTTTTAAAAAATCAAACGTAGTTGACACACTAATTAACGTAGGTGTCGGCGGAGCTGGTAACGTAGCAGCAGACTATGTCATCAATAATGTTGACATGCTTAAGAACTTAGACGCAGACACAATCAACTTGGGCAAATTCATTGTTGGTTCTGTTGGTTCTGCAATGGTCTCTAATAAGTACGCGAAAGCACTTATGGATGGTTTCGCAGTTGTCGGTGCTTCTAACTATATCGGTGGTCTAATGGCTACACAAGGTACTACAGGTGTGCCAGCAGGTACAATTGGTAGAGTTCGCTATATGGCTCCTCGCAGAGGTGGAGCTCGTAGCTTCGTTTCACGCAAGATGTCTGGTGTACCAGCAGGTACAATCGCATCTACCGTAATTGGCTAATTTGAGTGTTTAATTAATAATAAATTGTAAAAAATGAATACAGCAGATTTAATGAGAGAGAGATTCCAGTATGTGGAATCAATCGTTTCTACAGCATCTAAAAATAACTGCCATGCCGAAGTTTCAAAAATTCGTGTAGAAGAAGAGTTATTAACTGGTGTTGGTCGATATGAGTTCGACATAAAAAAAGAGGGTATTCGTAATCAATACGAACAAACTCTTAACCGCAATGATGTGTTTATTCCAACTCGCATTGCTCTTTATGTAACATTTGCAGACAATGCTAAACCATCGAAAGAAATTCTGTATGCTTACATTCCTGTAGCATCTACAGAAGAAGTCCCTACTATCCATCCTGTTGGTTTTACTACTGATGATGCAAACGCAATCTACAATGGCAAACTAACTTGGCAAATCCAAAATGGTGTGCTATTCTCTGGCTATCCAACTGAACGTTTTAAACACATTCCACAGACACAAGGATTCTTTGCACTTAATGCAGCTGATGCAGCTGTTAACTTAGGTGTTCAATCAGAGTTCTCTATCGACTTGTGCTCTGAGGTGGCTATCCCTCGTATCTACATTGCAGGTACAATGGACCACAAAATCGCAGTGAACTTCGACGCAGCTGGACTTGACTTCTCATGTACTGAGGGTCACACTCCTAAACTAGTATTCTACATGGATGGATTCTTAGTTAAGGGTGGTACTCAATACTTCGATGGTGTTAATCCTTTCGGTGCTGATGTTGTTGGCAATTGGGGCTAATCAAGTGATTCTTTCATAGTATTTGATTTTAAGGTTTTAATCGGTTGTAGGAGATTGGGTTCTCCTACAGCTACTACAAAAGATAACATGAAAGTCTATAATAACATAGAATATATACAGATTAATCTATCTTCTAATCAAGATAGATATTACCTACCAGAGAATAGTTCGATATTTAACAAGAAAATCGACGAAATCTCATTTTATGCACCTACAGATTATGGTGTAATATCTCCAGTAGATGGTTCAGAATTGATTACTGTAGATGTTTTAAGTAAGTTCTTTCTGAATGTAACCAAAGCAGACAGAAACGAGCTACACAATAACGTATCATGTTATCTTACTCAGTTAACTCGCAATCTTCGTTTGCCAGTTAACAATATAATTACTCCTAATCTATCTTCTCTCAATTTTGTTGGTACAGAAGAAGAAAAAGAGTTGTTAGATGGTAAGTGCTTAGTGCTGTATGTTACTTATGAGACAGTTAACGAAGACATTACACTATCATCTAATCAAGTTACAATTAACTTACAATCTGATAAGTCGGTAACTAAAATCACTGACTTAATAGATTACTACTTATTATCACAGTTAAAGACTTGCAAAGCAATTGAAGTTCTGAGTGCAGCTGATTCTGGTCGCTTTTATCTAGATTTTCGCACTTATGAAAATCGAGCATTCAGATATATACCATCTGAGAGAATAGAAGCTATAGTTGCTAATAGAGAAGATTACAAAGTTAACAAGTTATTAATTAATGACTTTAATTTTGACTTCGACAATTGTTTTGTAATAAAAGCAGAAGCAGAGAAAAATATCAACGCAAAAATAATATTCTACTATTAATAATATGGAAAAAAATCTTATCACAGCAATTAAGACAGTTCTTGTACCTATCAACAATGCAGGTAAGAACTACATACCATACAATGATGAACTGCAAGACAGAGTTATCAGATATATAGATATTGTTACTCCTATAGCTCTGCCTAATTCTTCTGCAGCTGTGTTTACACAATTCAACAATGCTACTCTTACTCTGGCAGATGTGGTTGGTAACAGTTATTTTGCTTATAATGTTCCTGTCAATCGTTACAATCCAGAAAGCAACTTAGGAGTTCGCACTCCAATCAATAAAAAAATTTCATTCCAAAACTCATATATTGAGATTAATGCTATTGGTGCTGTAGTACCATCTTATGCTGTACTAGTTATCTATTATGATGCTCCAGAGTTCGCACAAGTCAACACAACTAATGACTTAGCTGTAGAATCATTCGAGGTAAGTATTAAGAGTGCCACATTCAAGAATCTATTACCAGATAATAGAACTTTGGTAAACAAAAGATTCAAACAAATAGCAATCCCTACAGGTGTTACTATTACACCATCTTTTGCAGAGTGTGGTAATGAACTAGCTCTTAACTGTGCTTATATAACATTGATTAAGGATAACTATCTTATCCTCGACAATGTACCATTGTTGGTTTTTAAAGAACCATATTATTTGGAGAGTCTGAATTTCCGCAATATTAAATTCGACTTCATTAATAGCTATATCACTGTGGGTGGTAATGGTGCTAATGAGGATGCGAATGCACTAGTCGGCAAATCTGTATTCTTCAATATTCTATACGAAAATAATTAAACCAAACAAACAGTATTATGATAAAAGGAGATATTAACAACGTGCTTCAATGGTTGGATATGAACGCAATCCAACAATGGACTATCTTTCAAGGTTCTGGGGCTAATGGTCAAGGTAAGATATTCGAGAGCAATATCGAAATGTCTATGGAGAGCGAAATTGAACGTTTTAGACAAGTGATGGCACTATCAGAGAATGCTCTCGTTAAAATTGTGGGTAAAGTCAATCCAAAACAAAACACAGGTGTTTTTGTCGAAACTTGGACTAATAGTAGTCCTGCTCAATCTCACTCTATGAGTATTGGCTCTACTCCAGCTTATGATGCTGAATATATCGATAGCAAGATTAAAGCTGCAGTAGCAGAGGAGAGAATGCTATGGAGAGAGAAAGAACTTGTCAAAAGAGAAAATTCTCTGGCAGAAGCAGAAAAAGAGTTTAAAAGAAATCAAGAGGGAATAGTTGGTATCTTAATCGAGAAAGCTGCACCTTTTATCTCTCAACTTATGCCACGAGCTGCAGTCGCTGGTGTTGAGTCTCCTACTCCAGTAGCACCTATACCAGTTAAGACTATGACTCTGGATGAAGCAATAGAAGAAGCTGCTAGAGAAGAAGAAGAACCAGAAATCTTTACCGATGAAGAAGCAGACAGACTTATGACTGCTATGGCTCGATTCAAGGAAGCAGATCCCGACTATCTAGAAGTGCTAGAGAGCTTCGTTAAATTTGTTTGCTCTGGAGAACCATTATCTGTGTTCGGTGCGAAGATAGATTATAACATGGTAAAAAATGTAATCTTACAAAAATAATTATGGTATCACTTCAATACAATAGTGCTATAGCAGGTTATCAGTTTACTTCTGATGCCTACTATATAGGTTCTGCAGATTTAGCTCGATTTGTTGCAGCTGATACTAGTGTGGCTACAGATAACAGAGTTCACATTCTATCTGGATTCTACTTTGTTGGAAATAATAACACATGGTATCAAGACACTCTAGGCTATTGGGTAATCGGGGGCTACCAAACAACAAAAGCAGCTTCACTAGGCAACGGACAAGATTATGTTAATCAGATTATCCGCAACAATAAAAAAATCTATGAGAATAACTTGTTATGCTCTGCAGCTGCTAAATATATGACAGCAGATGACTTGCAATTGTTGCAAGACTTGCAAAATCGAATGCTAATACGCAATCAAGCTCTAGAAAACAATACTCTTACTACTTCTAGGAAAGTATCTTATCCAGAGGGTTATATCAATTTGTCTGGAAAATTAGATACACTCATGAATCAAAAGGTAGGAGTGGTACTCTCTACAGGTGCTATGATTGTAGTCTCTGCAGTAGTAATTACTTCTGTTGCTATAGCAGCTTATTTTGCATACAAAGCATTCGCAGCTGAGAGTGAAGATGATGTTAAGTTTTCTGATGAGCTTACTGCTAAGCTTGTATCTAAGTTATCTGCAAGTGAACTTGCACAACTCTATGATGAAACGGAGGGGATAGTTACAAGTGCCAGGCTTAAAGAAAAATTTGGTACAGTAGCAGGAATCGGTTCTACTCTACTATGGTTCATTGCTGGTGCTGGTTTATTGTACTGGTGGCAAAATCGAAAAACCACAACTAAAAATAAATCTAAAAAAGAATAGTTATGGCAAAATATCTAGTTAAAAATCAATCTCTGACAATTACAGAGAATAAGACTTTTCCTCCCGAAAAATATGGTGGTTGGTCTCTAGTCAATATCGGAGATGTACCACTATCTGTGAATGGTATTATATTAGACCCTGCAGGTGCAGTAATTGGAGTTGATTACACCACATTACCGCCTAATGTTATCTGGTCTGATAATATCTCAATTAGATTCCTTTCTAGTGGTGGTAATCCTCGTGCTATCCTTACTAGGTTGGAATACTCAGAGATTGAAGAAGAAGAAAAAGATAAAAAACAACTTAAAATAAAATAATATGGCTTACAATACAAATGTAACTACCACTAGTACTGGTAAAAAAATCTATTATGGTGGCTCTCTAGGAGAGTTCGACGCCGATGTAGAAGATATTGTGATTGCTCCAGTTCCAGTGGAAAACAAAGGTAAAAAAATGCTTTTTTGGGGTGCAATTATAGCAGCTGCACTTTACATTTTAAAAAAGTAACTTATGGCACTTGTACATTCTCTCTGGACCGCTCCTATGCTCAACAATGAGCGAGGACAAGCAAGCGACAAGCAGATAGAGACTACTATCTGGTGTTTCGCTAGCTCTGTTGCTTATGCTAAGAGACTCGGAGAGAACATACACTTATATGCTGATTACTTTGGTCGAGAATTGTTACATTTTCTGCCTTACTCTAAAATTGAGTCTCTGGATATTCCTACTGACTTTCCTACAGACTTCTGGGCGGCTGGTAAATTCTTTGCATTAAAAAAAATGCAATTAGGAGACATACACATTGATGGCGATGTGTTTCTGAAAACTCCAGAACTGATGGAAGTTATAAACAATCGAATGTTAACAACAGATTTAATAGTGCAGTCAATCGAGAACTCATGGAGCTATGACAACGAATATTATATCAACTGTGTTAATGTTATAAAAGATAATGGTATTGCTCTACCTAATCAACTTCCATACGTTGCTCCAGCATTTAATTGTGGTCTAGTAGGTTTTAATAATGCGGAACTTAAAGAGAAATACCTACAGCACTATTTTAAGTCTGTCGATATTATCAAAAACCATCCTACTGCTCTGGAGCAAATTAGAAGTAACAAAGAAACTTGGATGGATCTGCTAATCGAACAGCAACACTTATTCTCACTATCTAGAGGTTATAAGGTTTGCAATCTTCTCGGTTCTGGGGATGAGACTTATATCAATGCTCGCGCACTAGGTTATCAACATTTACTAGGCACAGACAAGTGGGAGCAGTTGCATCTGGTTCAGAAACAACTTTACAAACTAGATAGAGAACTTTTCTATGAAGTTGTGAGACACATTAATACAAACTTACATGATAAACTTCGAGAATTATATACCGAATCCAAAGGCAGAGTTTTGTACTAAGTTACAATCTATCTGTGATAAGCTGCATATTTCTCCAGAGTGGCTATTGGCAGTGATGTATGTGGAGTCTCGTATCAATCCTTATGCAGTTAATAAGTATTCTGGGGCTGCAGGACTTATCCAGTTTATGCCTGCGACTGCTGAAGCACTAGGGACTACCACAGCAGAACTGCTTAATATGACCGCTGTCGAACAACTAGACTATGTGTATCTATACCTAAAACCATACGCGAACAAAATGCACTCTCTCATGGATGTGTACTTTGCAATTTTCTTTCCAGCTGCCATCGGCAAACCAGCAGACTATGTGTTGCAAACTTCTAAACTATCAGCTGGACTGATTGCTAAGCAAAATGCAGGATATGATATAAATTCTGATGGCGAGATTACAGTTTCAGAAGTAGAGTCAAAAATCTACAAAATTCTAGGTTTAGCACCTCAAAAAAAAAACTTTAATCTAGTACTTTTCGCAGGTGCGGCTATTCTATTGTATAACTTAATTTTCTAACATTATGTCGATAATTCCAAATATTAATAATCAGTCTATTGCTATACTCTCAGACATAGAGCAATGGAAAGAAGATATTGCAGCTGCTATTAACGCAATAGGTGGAAACTCTACACCAGATGAGAGTTTCCAACAGTTGGCAGAGGATATAGTAGAAATACCATATACAGGCATTAGTAGTGATGGTATTGTTTTAGAGAAGCCGTTTAGTTTCTTAGATTATTGTTGTAATGAAAATTTCAACGATTTTACGGAAATTGATGATGATACAATTACCAATATAAAAAATTATGCATTTTATGAAAATGAAAATATAACAAAGATAAGAATGGGTGAGGTTACTACTATTGGTGTCGGAGCTTTTGGGCATAGTAATTTGCAAATTGCAGATTTTCCGAAAGTTAGATTTATTAACAATGGTAGTTTTCAAAATGCACTTCCACTACACACAACAAATATGCCTTTTCTAGAAGTGATAAGCACTTATGCTTTTCAGCAATGTTTAAATATAATAGACCATATATATCCTAATGTTGTTAGTTTGGGAATAAATTGTTTCCTTAATAACGATAGATGCATTAATATAGAAGTAGGAGTCGTTACTATTTTTAATGACGTATTCGGTAACGCAAATAAAAATGTTATAAATTTCACTATCGGTCAAGGTACTGATGTCGATATACAGCTTCAAAAATGGATGGCAACAAATGTTATAGCAAGGGGTCAAATTGGAATAGATGAATTAAATCAAAACCTATATAATAACTTGCTAACAAAGTTATACGACCACAGTAATGATGGCGAGACTAGAATATTACAAATCGGTTGGTTAGATTATATCACACCAGAGAATATAGCTTATGCAAATGCTAAGGGATGGACTATTACTAATTAAGGAAACTCACAACTAAATCCACAAAATAATAAATTATGAGAGAGCAAACACCAAAGAATCCAGATAACTGGTTATTCAGAGATACCTCAGAAGATAACCGACTTTTCAAGAAAAAAGTTTATCTAGGTAAAAATGACACAGAATGGGATGAATGTACCAATGAAGACAAAGAAGCATGGGAAGCTGCACACCCTATTGAAGAACCTACTGAACCAGTGCAAGAAAATCTATAATAAGATAATGAGCTTAATATATAACCAATATAATAGCAATCCAGACAATCCAGTATTCTATGCTGGAATGAGTTGTGCTGGTGTAGTGTTTCCAAAAGGAAACCTACCATTCACTCGTGCCGACTTATCAGAACTGGAAGATGTATCTTATTTCTTTATGGACAGGAACTCCATGACTGATACTCCTATCATAGATCTAAACGGCAAAGCAGGACTAGACACAGTATTTAGTGGATGCACACAACTTAGAAATATATACTGCTATCCACGTTTGGCAGATAGCTTTACAATCTACTCTGCATTAACACAGAATTTTGCAGAATTTGCTTGTAGTCTGCTCAATGAGACTATTAAGTACAATCCAGCAGAACCACAGGTAATAACAGTCCTTAACAACATTACTAAGTTGTATCTAAATACAGCTAGAGTCTATCTTGTTAATGGCAGATACGAGACTACAGGTACTGGCGAGGGCGAGTCATTTCCTACTGTTCTGAACCGACTAAATTGGAGCATAGCATAACATGGAAATCTCAGCAATTATAACAGCTATAGGAACTATAATAATGGGAACATTTGGGTTCTTACAATATAGATTCAATAAAAAAGCAGACTTCGATTATGAAGTGAAACGAAAAGAGATTGAGCGACAATCATACAGGCGAGCAGATAATTCTGCTATAATAATAAGAGAGTTGTACAATCTACTTCACAATCTCCATGCAGACAGAGTCTATATAGTACAGCCACACCCACTCGGCAACGAGGAGAGTATAAGTATTTATTATGAGGTAACAAGAAAGTCTGTATTAGGTATGAAGTCTCAGATTCAAAACCTTAACATTAAGAGTCTAGCTGTGATGACAGGAGACATGGCAGAGAATCTATATATATCTATTACTAATATCGATGAACAAATAAAAGACAGATACGCAAAATCAATGTTTCTGAACAATGGTACAGAACAAGTCTATATTAAGAGATTGAGCGACAATAGATACGATTGGAATGGTTCTTTATTTGTAGAATTTACAAAGAAAGTAGAAATAGATTCAGATATGGTTAGAACTGAAATGCACGAAGCAGCAAGCTCAATACAATACATATTACCAGAAATAAGATGAAAAATTTATTCTTTTATATTATTCTCGTACTGTTTGGTTTATTCTGTGGATGTACCACTGGTAAAACGGTGGTACTCCCTACAGAAGAACGAATCATCCAGAATGATAGTACAATCATAATCTATCGAGATAGCATTATCGAAAAAAGAGTGAGTGATACCATCTACATAGAGAAGTACTACAATACTACTCATTACAAGACCAAAACTGATACTATCAATCAGAGCGAGTCTATACAAGTAGAAGTACCAGTAGAAGTAACACCAGACTGGTGCTATACTCTACTCTACATAAACATTGGAATAGCCTTACTAATCATACTATGGATTGTATTTAAAATAACTAAATTTATTTATTCACGAAAAATATAAATTATGGCAGAGAGATACAATTATTACGCAAATGTCAAAGATGACATTCGTAACGAACTAGAATATTATGACATTGAAGTTGATGAAGACAACATAGATGATGTTTACGAGGAAATGTATGACAATCTATGGACTTCTGATAATGTTACTGGAAATGGTTCTGATTTATATACATTCAATACATGGCAGGCGGAAGAGAACATTGCTCACAATCTAGACCTATTGCAAGAAGCTCTAGAGGAGTTCGGTGGAGACTTCGACCTAAGAAGAGGTGCAGAATACTTCGATGTTACTATTCGTTGTTACTTACTAGGACAAGCACTTCGAGAAGTACTTGAAGAAATGATATAATACAAAAAAGAGTTCCATTTCTGGAACTCTTAAAGATTTGAAGCAATTCACAATTCATCTACAGTAGTAGAAATTGTTTTTGTAAATATAAGAATTATTTTTAAAGTAGAAAAATTTTGATGTAATTAAACTATTTTATAATTTAGTTGTCAAATAATAAAAAACTAAAAATATGATATTTGTAGAGATTAATAAACTAGATAAAAATGAGTTTCTTCATGGAGATTGGGATTGGAATTACTCAGACATTATAGATTCTATACCAGAAGAAGTTCCAGAAGACTCAGCACTTATTTATGCTATACATGATATAGATGATAGTATTATAGAAGACTACATTAGAAACGAAGAAGGACTAGATGCAGAAATCGAAGAATATATAAAGATCTATAATAGCAAGGAAAATCTTTTTAGAGATTTACTTAGAAGTGGTTATTACGAAGAACCTTTATTTGAATCAGCAAGAGAGGATTTTGTAGCTCTAGTTGAAGATGCTGAGATAAGTGATTTTATTATTATAGAATATAATTTTGAAAAGTATATAGGTTATGCTGTTAATATTCTTAATATTAATTTCGCAAACGAATATCCTTTCTATTTTGAAAATGAAAGTGATATCCCAGCAGAAGAAGGTTATACAAGCTCTAAACGTTATGTTATTACAGATATAACTAAAGAACAAGTTAAAGATTGGCAAGAGACAGAACCTGATTATTATATAGATAGTTTATATGATAGATTAGGAGAATATATTAACTATCCTATTAATAAAGGTTTTGACAAAGCATTTAATAATTTTCTCGAAGAAAATAATTTAGATTAAATTATTTGTAGTTTCAAATTAAATTTCTATATTTGCAGTACCAACATATATGTTGGTTGAGAAATTTCTACTATGGTAGATTGTCCCAATGGGACAGAAAGAATTTCACACTGTGAATTGCTTTCACAAATATCTTTGTAAGAGAGTAGGTTTTTCCTACTCTCTTTTTTTAGCCTGGCTTTATTTGTGCACGAAGCTAATAGGCTGATGAAACATTTTATCAATCAACTCAGTATCTTTGTGTTTAGCATAAATGTCTGTCATACGCAGACTGTGATGGTCTGCATGCTGTTGTATTGTCAATGGGTCTATTCCTGCTTTTAGATTCTCGAAGATAGCAGTATCACGAAGTGAGTACAGTTGAGCATCCGCAGGCAGTCTAAGTTTTTTACGAAGCTTATCCCAATACTTCGACATAGCATTGTCTGGTAGTTTTTCTGGTCCAGACTCAAAATTAGTTCCTACCACATAGTGAGTAGCAGGATGGTTCAAGACACCCAAATCCAATATCAAATGTATTACTTCTGTAGTGAGAGCTGCATATCTCTCCTTATGGTTCTTAGCTACTTCAGACCGAATAACAACACACTTATCCGCCAAACGAATATCCTGCACTTTTAAGCATCTAATTTCCTTTGGGCGAATCAAACTATAATACACCAGATAACACACAAGTAGAAACATTTTATTATTCTCCGACAAGTACTCATACAACAGAGTACGAGTTCCATCGGAGAGAATGCCACGTTTCTTTTCTTCACTTCGTTTTATTTTTATTTCTTCAAATGGATTGATGGGACAATAAAAATGGTCTCTAAAAAATCCAAAAATTACCTTAGAAGTTTTCAAGTAATTGTTATAGGAGCGAGCAGATATTTTGCGAGTGCTGTAGATATATTCTAGGAACTCCATAGCTATTTTATTCGAGAAAGCACCAACTAGTAAGGTTGGGTAAACCTTACTAGTAAACCTTACCAGTGCAGTAGATACACTCTTATAACTTCTCATGGTATCTGGTCGGCACTCCTTAATTTTCTCTGCCACGAAGATATCTATTGCTTCAGAAAAAGGTGTATAGTGCTTAGCATTGCTAGACTCATGGAGTGGATTCCATCCAGCTGCCAAACGATTATTGATATTGTAGATTAAATCAGTAACATATCTCTGGAACTCTCTCTGTGTGGTTCTATTCCTTACTCTGAGTAGTCTAATTTGTTTGCGTATCTTTTTGCCAGAGACTGGGTCGCAAATGTAATAATCGACCATGCAAGTTGCGTGATGATATTGTGCAGGTAGATAAGTCAAGGAAACCTGCTGTAAGTTGTTGGTAATGTGAGTTGTAAGCATTTTTTTTTTAGACTAATAATTATTAGCCTAAAAAAGTTTTCGTTGCGTTTTATGGTATTAAAGCAGAAAAACACAGCGTAATTCGCTGTGTTTCTGAATGTTGAGCGAAAAACGGGATTCGAACCCGCGACAAATTACTTTTTTAGGCTGAAAAAAAATATATGTTTTACACCTTATTATATAAGACTATGGATTAAACTCTAATATATTATTACCAGAATTA
>JAEIGA010014319.1_pt1 | contig 12078 bp, 9 predicted proteins | sample 9270691 | NCBI WGS metagenome assembly JAEIGA01 (sample SAMN17057246, study PRJNA624740) | gut metagenome | biome: biome; isolation source: fecal sample | host: Bos grunniens | place: China: Xizang | collected 2019
CACGATAAAAGGAAGATGTGATGGGGATTTTTCCCATTTCTGCAGAATCTACCCTATGCATCCAGTCGCCGTTTACTGCTGCAAGAATCTTTTTGTCTCCCTCAGAGTAGTCTTTTACTACGTCAGTAAGGTAGCTGGAGCCTCTTATGTAGTCGCCTCCGTCTACGGAGCTTTTGTGATTAATAACCTCAAAAGAAAGCTTCGTATTTGAAAGGTCTGCCTCAACGATATTAATGTATCTTCCGTATGAGGAACCTGCCGCATAGCCGGAGCCTTTTTTTAGGTGCACTCTGGTAAAGTCTGCGCCGGTGTCAGTGCTTCCTACTTTAAGTGCAGAAGTGGTATTTGAGTCTTCTCCTGTAAACGTATATCCCTGAGCTTGCACCTTCGTATTTCCCAAGGGGAGGAAAAGAGAGATGCCCAAAGATACGGCACACAAAAAAGAAAGTCCTTTTTTAAATTGATTTTTCATCATCAGTGTCAACTCCTAAAGTGTTTTTGATGTTTCGTAATATTTTTATTCTACCATAAATTAATATGTTTGTAAATGATATCAGACCGGTCTTAATGAAAGTTCTCCTGAGGTAATTGTTTCCTTTTCGCCGGGGGCGGTTTCAATGATAATGCCGCCGTTTTTGTCTATGCCCAATGCTTTTCCTTTTGTTTCGCCTACTGTTACGTATTTATTCATAGCAATAAAGCGGTGGTTGTAATATTCTGTGAAATCATCGCTGAAAAGGGGAAGGTGTTTTATTCTGTTTTTTTCCATTGCAAGTATTTCAGAGTTGATGTTAGTTCGTATATGCTCTGACAACTTGCCGATGATTTTTTGAAACTCACCATCAGTATTGATTTTTTGTTCAAGAGTTCCTGCAATATCTTTCAGTTCCTCAGGGAAAATGATTTTATCAGAGATATTAATGCCAATACCTAAAACAATAAAGCCAAAGTGGGATGTTGTTCCTTCTGAATCAGTTGTAATATCAAAGCCTTCTGCCAGAATTCCGCAAATCTTTTTGTTTCTGTAATAAAGATCGTTTACCCATTTTATATCCGTGTCAATTCCGAAACAGGTGGCAAGGGCTTTATGTACGGCAGCTGCGGCCCCTACGGTAATGCTTACGCCTGCATTAACGGGTAATTTTGTCCTGAGAACCATACTCATATAAAGTCCGCCCTTCTGAGAGAAAAAGCTTCTTCCGTTACGGCCGCGACCACCTGTCTGTTCATAGGCAATAACTGTCGTTCCGTGGGGAGCTCCTGCTCTTGCAAGTTCCTTTGCCTTGTCATTTGTGGAGGGCAAAGTGTCAAAAAAATACGTATCGGCGCTCATAGTGTTTCCTTCCTTATATTTCTGGTTCAAATTATAATACCGTCAGTGGGAATTTTCAATCATTTATGTTGAAATGCAACGTGAAATATTCTAAAATAATGGGGTACTCTTGTGAAGAGGAGATTGTTATGGAAGAAAAGCATTGTAATAAAAAATTCAGAATGGGTATAATCGGTGTGGGGCATATTGCCAAAGCTTACGTTGAGAATATCCTGAAACTTGATAACGTGGAAATTGTTGCGGCATCAGACCTTTCAGCTGAGAAGGCTGCGGCTTTTTTTGAAAAGTACGGACTTTGCAACGTCCGGATATATGATGATTACAGAGAGCTTATTGACAAAGAAAACCTTGATGCGGTGGCTGTATGTACTTTTAATGCCACCCATGCAGAGTGCGCAGTCTATGCCCTTGACAGAGGCGTTAACGTAATCCTCGAAAAGCCTATGTGCGTAACGATGGAGGAGGCCGCAGATATACTTAGGGCAGAGAAGAAAAGCGGAAAAATTATGTTCGTAGGCTTTCAACCCAGATTTGACAACAATATAAAAGAAATAAAAAATATTGTTGAATCAGGAAAATTGGGAAAGGTTTATTATATAAGAATCGGCGGCGGAAGGCGCAGAAGAATACCGAACCGTTCTTTAATAGAGAAAAAAACTTCGGGATTCGGAGCCCTTGGTGATATAGGCTGTTATGCCCTTGATATGGTTATGAATGCCATAGGCTATCCGAAGCCTTTGACGGTGTCCGGATATAAATCATCGTATTTCGGCGCAAATCCTAAGTATAATGACCCCGAAAGTGCGAAGCGATTTGACGTTGATGATTTTGCAGCAGGATTTATAAGGCTTGAGGGCGATATAATAATTGATTTCATTACTTCCTGGGCAATGCATATAGACACTCCCGGAGATACTGTTATCCTGGGCACGGAGGGGGCTCTCAGAATTCCGTCGGTGGAGTGTTGGAACGGCACTATGAGTGGCAATATGATACTTTACAACGATGTGGACGGAGAGCAGACGGAGACTTCGCTTCCTATTCTTCCCGAAATTCCTGAAGGTCTATTTTACTGTAAATTAAAGGCTTTTGTGGATGCTTGCCGTGAAGGTAAGGGCAAATCGCCTATACCGTCTTCTGAGATTGTTTATAATCAGGCTATTATTGACGGTCTGGTAAGGTCTTCCGAACTGGGAAAAGAAGTTGAAATAGTTATTCCTGAAATATGATTTTGTTTAAGTTGAGGCACGGTGATTTTTTTGAAATGACGGTGCCTTTTTTTATATTGTTGTTACTTTTGTAAACTTTTTGTAAACATTGATTTTAAAAGGAAGTAACGGCTTTTTTTACGGCTAAATTGTTTGACATCACCGTTTAAAAGTGTTACGCTTTTATAGCGTATTGATTTGTGAAAGTTATAAGAGAAGAAAGGAAAGTGTATAACACTATGCTTCAATTAAAAAATATTGTGAAAAATTATAATGTTGCATCCGGCGACGTTCTGGCGCTGAATGACGTGACGTTATCATTCAGGAATAACGAGTTTGTTTCTGTGCTGGGACCTTCCGGTTGCGGAAAAACGACGCTCCTTAATATTGTGGGAGGCCTTGATAAATATACTGACGGAGATTTAATAATTAACGGCGTATCCACGAAACTTTACAAGGATAAGGACTGGGATACCTACAGAAATCACTCCGTTGGTTTTGTTTTTCAGAGTTACAACCTCATTCCTCATCAGTCGGTGTTGTCAAACGTTGAACTTGCTCTCACGTTGTCAGGTGTTTCTAAAAAAGAGAGAAGAGCGAGAAGTATTGAGGCTTTGGAGAAGGTGGGCCTGGGAGATCAGATTCATAAGAAACCGAACCAGATGTCCGGCGGTCAGATGCAGCGTGTTGCTATAGCAAGAGCACTTGTAAATGATCCTGATATATTGCTTGCAGATGAGCCTACAGGCGCCCTTGATTCTGCTACGAGTGTTCAGGTAATGGAACTTCTGAAGGAAATTTCAAAAGATAAACTTGTCATTATGGTAACCCATAATCCTGAACTTGCAGAGGAGTATTCTTCAAGAATCGTAAAGCTTCGTGACGGCCGTGTGGTGGACGATTCTGACCCCTATTCAGAGGAGGAGGCTGACAAGGCCGCGGCAGAACTGTTAAAGAATAAAAGCGAAGAAGAGGATGCTCTGAAGGCACAGGGAGTAAAGGTAAAACATAAAAAGAAAAAATCAATGTCGTTTCTCACGGCTCTTTCATTGTCCCTTAATAACCTTATGACAAAAAAAGGTCGTACCTTTATGACGTCTTTTGCCGGAAGTATAGGAATTATCGGCATTGCCCTTATTCTTGCGCTTTCTACAGGTATCCAGATGTATATTGATGACGTTCAGAGAGAGACCTTGTCGTCTTATCCGATTATGATTCAGAACGAAGAGATGGATATGGCATCATTGATGCTTTCAATGCAGGGAGCAGGCAGCGGAAAGGATCACGACAAGGATGCTGTTTATGCAGATGCATCAGCCTATGAATTGTTCAATACTCTTTTCGGCACTGATAAAAAGCAAAATAACCTTAAAGCCTTTAAAAAGTGGATAGATAAGGAGCTGGATGAGAAAACTGCGGAAACGAAATTGTCGGAATTTGCTACCACGGTGCATTACAGATATGACGTTGACCTTAATACCTACGTGATGAACAGCGAAGGGAAATACGTCTCCACCTCACTCAGCAGTGCTATGCCTGATCTTTCATCCTCAAGTGTGCAATCAGGAGATATGGAGGGTGCTTTTCAGGTTCAGATGCAGGCAAGCCTGGGTTCTGTAAATATGTGGTCTGAGATATTGCCCGGAAAAGACGGTTCTCTCGTATCCGATATGATAATCGACCAGTTTGAAGTAGTAAAAGGAGATTGGCCCAAGAAGGCAAATCAGGTGGTTCTGGTGCTTTCTGAAAATAATGAGATAAATGACTTTGCTTTCTATACGTTGGGTATGATGTCTGCAGAAGAGATCCAGGATATTCTGGCTGCTGTTATGAGTCAGTCAACTATGGACGTAGAGCAGCGCGTGGCTTCCTATGAAGATATTTTAAAAACAAAATTTAAACTTGTTCTCAATGCAGAAATGTATCAGGACAATGACGGCGACGGAGTATGGTCTTATATAGGCGATGATGAAAATATTATGAAACTTGTCATTGACAAGGGCTATGACCTTGAAATTTCAGGTATCGTAAGACCGAAAGAGGACGTTACGGCGACAGCCCTTACCGGACCCTTCGGATACACTTATGCCCTTACTGAATACATTATCGACAAGACCAATGAAACAGAGATAGTAAAGCTTCAGGCTTCGGACAAAAATTCTAATTTCGATATTCTTGCAGGTTTGCCCTTTGTTGTGGAGAAAAAGGAATTGACTGAAGCTGAAAAGGCTGTGGCTGTTGCAGAATATTTTAAGAGTCTTGATGACAAGGGAAAAGCAGAGCTTTATAAGACAATTCTTTCTACTCCCTCTGATGAAGAAATACAGGCTACCATTGACCTTCTCAGAAAGGAATACGATTCAAGGGAGAAGGTAGAGGCTGTTATTGCAAAGCAGTATAATATGTCTGTTGAAATGGTACACAGTTATCTTGAAGCATACGACGATGAAGAGTTTGAGGCCTTCGTAAGAGAAGCATTGGTGGAATACGTGAAGATTATGAAGGAAGAACAGGCGGAAGTTGCTATTAAAACTATCATCGCAACGCCTTCTTCTGAGGAACTTTCTGTGTACGTTTCGAAAATAATGGAGCAGCTTCCTTCTAAGGAAATACAACTCGGATATATTTGCGGAAAGTGGACTTCTAAGACTTCATTGCCGCAGGAAACTATTATGGGATATCTTATGAGCCTTGATGAACAGACTTTCCAAAGTACTCTTTTCGAGGTTGCAGCTGAAGATGCGGCCGCAATGTAAGCTGCCACAGTTGGTAATTCCGGCGAAGGGGCAGAGGCAAAAATTGCTGCAAAATTTGATGCAGAGTATCTGTCTGATAAGTTTCTGTCCGCAGAGAACGAGGCGGCAAGGGCATCAATGTACAGATTCCTTCCTTCCGGTGCGTCCGGTTCCACCCTTGAGGACAATTTTAAGAAACTTGGAATTGCAGACAAGGAGACTCCTTCCGTTATAAGTATCTATCCTGATACTTTTGAGGACAAGGAAGAAATTGCAAAAATTATCAAAGAATATAACAAGAACGTTGCTGAGGAAGATCAGATTAGCTATACTGACTATATGGCGCTTCTTATGTCAGGAGTTTCTACAATCATTAATGCTGTTTCTTATGGTCTTATTGCCTTTGTAAGCATTTCTCTTGTGGTATCCTCGATAATGATCGGAATAATTACGTATATCTCAGTTCTTGAGAGAACTAAGGAAATCGGTATTCTGAGAGCTATCGGAGCATCGAAGAAAGATATTTCCAGAGTGTTCAATGCAGAGACCTTGATAGTGGGCTTTACTGCAGGTATGATAGGTATTCTGGTGTCGCTTGCACTTTGCGTGCCGATTAATATTATTATCGAAGCTCTCAGCGGAACTTCCGTGGTTACTGCCCATCTTCCTGCTGTTGCTTGTGTTGTTCTGGTGCTTATCAGTATGCTTCTCACCTTTATCGCAGGTCTTTTCCCGTCAAGAATTGCGGCAAAGAAGGATCCTGTTGTGGCTTTGAGAACAGAATAACAGTTTATAAACAGAGTTTTAAACAATTAATGACCGCCTGATTTTATTTTTTACAAAAAAAGGTAATTCAGGCGGCTTCTTTTTGTAAATTTATTTTGACTTTTGGCAAGGGGTATGTTATCATAATAACAAGTTTAGAAAATCCTAGTGAACGGAGGAAATCGATATGATTAAAGTTTTTTATGGAAAAAAGGGTACAGGTAAGACCAAGAATATGCTTGAGAATGCAAACGGTATTGTTGCAAACAGCGCAGGAAACGTAGTTTACATTGACGATAGCAATGAACTTTTAATCAAATTGGACAAAAAGATCAGATTTATTAATGTTAAGGATTATCCTGTTGTAGGTTCAGGTGCATTCCTCGGCTTTATCTGCGGTGTGGCTTCACAGAACTATGATATTGAGACTATTTTTATTGACGGACTTACATATATCGTAGGCGAAGATGCTTCTTCTCTTGAGTCTTTCTTTAAGGGTCTTGAGACTATCACTGATGATAATAAGCTTAACTTCTACATCAGTATCAATGGCGGGGATGATATTCCTGAGTTTCTTAAGCGCTACATTTGATTTTGATTTAAAACGGAGTAATTAAGGTGACTGTAAAAATTTGCCTTCTTAAATCCAATAATGATTTTGACATGGAATACACCTACATTGTTCCCGAACATCTTGTGTCGGAAATTGATGTGGGTGTATTTGTCACTGTGCCTTTCGGAAAGGGAAATTCTCTGAGAGAGGCTCTGGTGGTATCTGTTGAAGAATTTTGTGGAGAAGTTGGCTTTAAACTAAAAAAAATAAACGATATTATAAGAAAAAGAGAGAGACTTTCTGCTGACCTTGTGGAGCTTTGTCGTAAAATGCAGAAAAGATATCTCTGCGCCTTTGGAAGTATTGTCTCTTTGATGATGCCTCCGGAGCTTCCTGAAAAAAGAAAAATTAAATTTGTGAAACTGACAGCGGATGAGGAACGTGTTTCAGCATTGCTTTCGGGAAATGACCTCAGGGGAATTAAACAAATCCGTTGCGTTGAGGTACTTCGTGATTCAGAAAACAATATAATGTCTCTTGAATCATTGCAACGCGATTTTGATATTCACAGGACTTCTGTTGACACTCTTGTGAAGAAGGGTCTTGTAGAAGTTTTTGAAGAAGAGGCGGAATACCGCTTTGATACTGATAATGAATTTGAAAAACAAGGCGGGTCTTATCCTGTTCATGAGCTGAATGAGGAGCAGGCCGAGGCCTTTGATAATATAAAAGAATGTATAGAAAGCCCTTTGTCTTCGGGAATCCTCTTGCACGGTATTACCGGCAGCGGAAAGACTGAGGTATATCTTAATGCTATAAAATACGTTGTGGAAACGGGCGGCTCGGCTATCATGCTTGTGCCGGAAATAGCATTGACACCACAGATTGTTTCCAGATTTAAAAGCAGGTTTGGTGAAAATATAGCAGTCCTTCACAGCAGACTTACTGCAGCGCAGAAAAGAAACGAGTATGAGAAGATAAAAGAGGGCGTTGTAAATATTGTAATTGGTGCCAGATCTGCAGTATTTGCTCCTTGTAAAAATCTGAAGTTAATAATTCTTGATGAAGAACAGGAACCCTCTTATAAGTCTTATGACAGCACTCCGTATTATTGTGCGGATGAAGTTGCTTTTATGAGAAGTGAAATGTGTGGGGGCGCGGTTGTTTTAGGGTCGGCTACACCCAGGGTAACCACTTATTATGAAAGTTTAGGCGGAAAGTTAAAATACTCATATCTCGGTAATCGTGCGTCTAAAGGAACACTTCCCGGACTGTGCATCGTAAATATGCGTGAAGAGTCTGAGAAAATTCCGGGGTCTGTATTTAGCAAAACCCTTTTTGCGGCGATGAAAAAGAACTATGAAGCAGGAAAGCAGACTATTCTGTTTGTGCCGCGAAGAGGCTATGCGGGAAAACTCGTTTGCGGAGACTGCGGAAAGACAATGGTTTGCAGACGTTGTCGTATTCCTATGACGTATCATAAAAAGGGTGGTCGTCTTATTTGCCATTACTGCGGAAATACCATTACCGTACCTGAAAAATGTCCTTCTTGTAACTCCTCCGTCTTTAATTCCAGAAGTATCGGAACGGAATCCGTTGAGGCAGAACTAAAAAAACATTTTGAGGATGCTCCCGTTATCCGTATGGATGCAGACACTACTACGGGAAAAGAAGGTCACAGGGTTCTTCTTGAGAAATTTGAAAAAGAAAATATTCCTTTTCTCGTGGGTACACAGATGATTGCAAAGGGACTTGATTTCCCAAACGTTACCCTTGTAGGAGTGCTTAATGCTGACGGACTGATAAATATACAGGAGTATACGGCAGGGGAAAGGGCTTTTCAGCTTCTTACACAGGTGTTTGGAAGAGCCGGTCGAGGAGACGATAAGGGTTATGGAATTTTGCAGACAATGATTACCGATGAGCCTTTGTACAGCGCAGCCATCAATCAGGACTACGATGCTTTCTATAAGAATGAGATAGGGTTCCGAGAGGTGGCAGGTTATCCTCCCTTTGTGCATATTTGTACTGTAAACGTAAGCGGACTTGACGACAAAGGAGCTTTTTCTTTAGCAACGAAACTCAGGGCAGAGACTGAAAAAATATGCGACAGAATTAAATCATCACGGAACGATGATTTTGCAGAACTGTTTAAAGTAACAAGAGCTCCCGTTCCGAAAATTAACAACCGGTATCGCTGGATATTTAATATCAAATCAAAGAAGAAAGATGACTTGCTGGCGGTAATGGAGGAGTTTGCGTATAAAACGATGTCTGGCCTGTCTGCTTTTGAAAAGGAGTCCTTCAGAATTACCTTTGATATAGAATAATACAGTTCTGGAAAATAACATTGGAATTTATATGGTTTTATGATATAATATAGTGTGGTATATAAAAAACAAATATACCGTTCAGTTTTTGTTTTATTGGTTACGGAAAGGATCTTATTTTATGGCAGTAAGAAATGTGAGAACAGAGGAAAATCCGGTATTGAGAGAGAAGTGTGTAGAAGTTCCATCCATTACAGACGGGATTAAAAGATTGATAGATGATATGTTTGAGACAATGTATGAATTTGACGGTGTGGGATTGGCTGCGCCGCAGATAGGCATTGCGAAAAAGATTGTGGTTATTGATGACAGAGACGGGAATAAGCTTGCCCTTATTAATCCTGTAATAACCGAGAGCAAAGGAGAGCAGATTTCAGAGGAAGGCTGTCTTAGTTTGCCTGGATTTGCAGGAAGAGTAAAAAGACCTGAATTTGTGAAGGTAGAGGCTTTAAACATTGACGGTGATGAAATTCTTCTTGAAGCGGAAGGTTTCCTGGCAATAGTTCTCAGTCACGAGATTGACCATCTTGACGGAATCCTTTACAAGGATAAAGCATTTGAATTCGGAAAGGCAGCGAAACGCTAATATGAGTTTGAAAATAGTTTTTATGGGGACACCGGATTTTGCTGTTCCGGTGCTTCATGCGCTTAATAATAATTATAATGTTGTGGGAGTCGTCACAAAGGCTGACAAGCCCAAGGGCAGAGGAAACAAGATGACTATGTGCCCTGTAAAAGAAGAGGCCATAAGGCTTGGTATTCCCGTGCTTTCTCCCGAGTCCGTAAGAACTGAGGAGTTTGCAAAGGAACTGGCGGCTCTTGGTGCTGATATTTTTGTGACTACAGCCTACGGAAAAATTCTCCCTGAGAATATTTTAAAAATACCACCTATGGGATGCGTTAACGTTCACGCAAGTATATTGCCCTATTACAGAGGAGCGGCGCCGCTTTGGAGAGTCGTCCTGAATGGTGAAAAAGAGACCGGTGTTACTACGATGCTTACCGACGTGGGAATGGATACCGGAGATATTCTTCTTTGTGAAAAGATGCCAATCGGGGAAAATATGACTACCGGAGATGTTCACGACGCTATGAGTACGCTGGGCGCAAAACTTATTATTAAGACTTTGCAAGGGCTTGAGAAGGGTGAAATCACTCCTGTTTCTCAGGAACACGAAAAGGCTACTTATGCGCCAATGGTTGATCGTGAGGACGGAAGAATTCGTTGGTCAGAAGGAAAAAATAAAGTTCACAATACCGTAAGAGGTTGTGATCCTTTTCCCGGAGCATTTTCTTTTCTTGAGGGAGAGAAAATTAAAATATGGAAAACCGTTATCTGTATGGAAAGCGAGTTTTCGGAGAAGGACGATAAAAAAACTGCCGGAACAGTTCTTTCTTCCGGCGCAGAGGGTATCGTTGTCAGCACCGGTGACGGCGCAGTGAAAATATTGGAGCTTCAGAGAGAATCCTCTAAGAGAATGTCTGCCGCTGCGTTTTTAAACGGTAGAAAAATTGAGCCGGGAAGTGTTTTTAAAGATGAAGATTAACCTTTTGGATCTGAATTTCCAGGAATTACAGGAATTTGTGGCTGAGGCCGGACTTCCGAAGTTTCGTGCAAAACAGATCAATGAGTGGCTGGTAAAGGGAGTGGCGGATTTTGATGAAATGACAAATCTTCCCGGAGCACTCAGGGAAAAACTCAAAGAAGTTGCGGTTACGGGACTTCCTGCTGTGATAAATTGTCTTAGATCAAAAATCGATGACACCGCAAAGTTCCTTTTCAGATTAGGTGACGGTTGCATTATAGAGAGCGTTCTTATGAAGTACAAATACGGTTATTCCGTTTGTATTTCTTCTCAGGCCGGTTGCAGGATGGGGTGCAAGTTCTGTGCATCCTCCGATATACCTTTTTCAAGAAGTCTCACGTCAGGCGAGATACTGGGACAGATCATTGCCATTAACAGGCACGAAAATATAAGGATCGGCCACGTTGTTATAATGGGTATCGGAGAGCCTCTTGACAACTATGACAATATCGTAAAGTTTCTTAAAACCGTTATTTCCGAGGAGTCGCTTGGAATAGGGGCCAGAAAAATTTCTCTTTCTACCTGCGGTCTTGTTCCGGGAATGCTTAAACTGGCAGAAGAGGACCTTGCTATAACGTTGTCGGTGTCCCTTCATAATCCTTTTGATGAGGAGAGGTCGGAGATAATGCCTGTCAACAGGAAATACTCCCTTGACAATTTATTTGAGGCATGTAAAATTTATATTGAAAAGACCGGCAGACGTATCACATTTGAATATGCTATGATAGTAGGAGTAAGTGATACCGAAAAGCATGCGTTGGAACTTTGCAGAAGACTTAAAGGGCTTCTGTGCCACGTGAATCTGATACCGGTCAATGCAGTTGAGGGAAAAAGCTATTCCCGCAGCAGCAAAAAGAGCATAGAAAATTTCAGTGCTATTCTTGAGAAAAAAGGAATCTCAGTCACTGTAAGGCGAGAGTTGGGAAGAGATATTAATGCGGCTTGCGGTCAGCTTCGTAAGCAACTCATTGAAGAAGGAAACCGTTAAGTAAAAAAGTTCTGCAATAAAGGAGTGTATTGTCATGGACAGCTTTGTTTTGGATAGTTTTCAAATAAGCGATACCGGAAAAGTACGCGAATTGAATGAAGATAACGTTGGCTGCTTTGTTTCAAAGGACAAGGCGGTGCGCTTTTATATTGTTGCAGACGGTATGGGAGGCCACCTCGCAGGTGAGGTTGCAAGTCAGATGGCTGTAGACGTTTTCGGGGAGGCTGCCGGCAGTTTTGAATACTCCGATGAGGAATCTCTGAGAAACTTTCTTTCTGAGATTGTTGACGTTATCAACAAAAAGATCAGACAAAAATCTTCTGACTCTGAAAAGTGCAGAAATATGGGTACCACCGCTGTAATATATGCGGCTACAAATGTTTACGGTATTTTCTGTAACGTGGGAGACAGCAGAGGATATATTATTTCCGGCGAAGGAATTAAACAAATTACAAAAGACCATTCCTTGGTGCAATCAATGATTGATGACGGATATATTTTCGGCGACGAGGCGCAGAAACATCATTTCAGCCACGTTATCACACGGGCGCTGGGCTTTTTGAAAACCGATAAGGACGAC
>JAEIGA010014320.1_pt1 | contig 12078 bp, 9 predicted proteins | sample 9270691 | NCBI WGS metagenome assembly JAEIGA01 (sample SAMN17057246, study PRJNA624740) | gut metagenome | biome: biome; isolation source: fecal sample | host: Bos grunniens | place: China: Xizang | collected 2019
AAAGATAGTATAAATTTTATTTGGATTTAAATTTTGAATTGTAGCTACAAATGGACAATATATACCTCTAACTAAATTTTTATTAGTTTTACTATAATCATCCTTATTTAAAAATCCAAATTCTCTAACATCTTCAGCCATACCAGCACGAGTGCTAAATGCAGTATCTTCAATTACTTTAGAAGGAATTCCTTCATTAATAAATGCGCAATTAGCAGATGTTGAAAACTTATTTTCAAATTCTCCAGATATTGCTGAAAAATGTCTAGATTTTCTCTTTAGTTTAGGAATTGAAACAGATTGTTTTAAAACAAATTCTGTTCCATCAAATAATGATTGAATTTGAGGAATAATACAAGCATCTAATGACAATAAACCACTTCCTTTAATTTTTGATGTTGTTAGTAATCTTCTAGAAAAATTATGCGTGAGAAGTTGATTATCATCAATAAATCCTTCTGTGAAATAAGTAGTTCCATCAAATAACATTGGTATATGAGCATTTTGATCAACACCAATTGATAATCCTTGACATATTGCAAAAGGTAAACGTTTTTGTCTAACGAAAAATAAACCTTTTACTCCAAGTTGTTTGAGTTCGTCCTTTACTTTATCTGGAATATTCATTCTATAAAATCACGGACGAACTTTCTCATTTTTATAATCAATTATAGAATGAGTTTCATCTACACTAGGATTCTTAAAAACACCCCATGTATTATCTAGTGTGGTTTCGTTTAAAATAACATTTCTGTTTAATTTAGAATTATTTTTATCATATTCTTCAACAGTATTGGATGGATTCTCTCAATTAAAAGCAATTCCTCTCAAATTATAAACAGGAGTTATTGCATCATTATTCATTATATATGCTACGCCTAATCTATAAAATTCGTCAGGTCAATATCCTAATTTATAATAAATATTCTTATAAGAATAGTATTCTGATTGTAAATATCCATCTGTCACTTTTGTTTCATAATTTTCATTTACTCATCCAATTGAAGATTCCTCTTGACTTAATGTTACTCCAATATGATAAGAAATATCTTGAAATACTGCGTGATCAATTACTGTGCTTGCCACATTTCCAAAAAATAACATATTTTGAACCTGTGCTTGAGTTTTAACAGAATCTACTAATAAATAATTTATATTAAGTTCTTCTACACTCACTGCTGTTGTTTCTTCAAATCCAGTAATAGTGCACTCTCCAGTTGTTAGTTCAAACGGTTCTTTAATTTGTTTAGCTTCAGTTAAAAGCGAACCATTAACATCGCAATATTCTCTAACATAATATACATAAAACTTATAAAAAGAATTATCAATATTTAAAAGTTTTAGATTAATTGCTTTATCTGTTTTTTCATTAACTAAAGCTCCAGATATTGATTTTGGTTCATACACATTTCCATTAAAAACAGAAACTATTCCTGATTCAGCAACAACATCTGTTTTATTATAATCATTATCTGCGTATTTTATATAAAAAGTATAATTACCTCCAGGTAAACATCCTGTTGATAAAATTCTTTTTAATTCAATTCTCGGAATCTTATTAATAGTTCTAAACAAACGAGTTTGTTGATCAATTTTTGTTACATCATACAAATTAGTTTGTTCTTTTTGATTTCTATTTATTACTCGATATCGGTTGTCTTCAATGACGCTAAATCTTGAATTAATTATTCTTGGAGGATTAGTATCATCATTTATAATTAGATTTACAGTGCCATCATATGAAGGCTGACACTGTAAATCTAAAGGTTTTGAAAGATCTATATGTAATTGATCTGTATTTAATTCACGAGTATTGAAATCCGAAATTGTACCATCTATATTCTTTATATTATGAAGGGGATTATATTGATGTCTAATATCACCCTCCGTTTTATATTGTTTTAATTGTAAATTTGCAGTTTTCATTATTGTGTTGATAAATCAAAGAATATTTCAGAACAATCAATAATATTTTTAGAATCATATCCTAAAGTTACTCAAAGTTGCGAATTAGCTTTACCAATTTCTCCTTTATTTCTAGTACACAAATAGTATCTTAATGGAACATCTGTTATTGGCAATGTTAAAGTGCTATCTAAATTAGAAGCTTGAGTTAATTTATTTAATATTCCGCCAGATGCATCATAACTATCAACAGTATTATAAACACCTTTTATTTGTCCATTTCTAATTGTGTTTTCTGTAAGAACAGGATCTAATTTACTATAAGTTATCTGATCGTCGCAATAATCTGAGAAATTTTTGTATTTTGATAGTTGTATGTTAATTCGTTCTGTAATTTTAGATAATATTTCTTCAGGAACAATATCATATATTTCAACTTGAGCTTTATCAGAAATAATTCTAGTTTTTAAATTTACAGATGCGCCTTGCATTAATGATAAATTTTCAACCTTATCATTTAAATTATACAATGAAACTCTTCTGTTGTTGTTTAAAGATTTTCCTAAATAATTAGATTTCAAATAATCAAACACACATTCGTATTCAAATACAATACTTGCATTATACGCAACATCTGGGAGAACTGGTTCCATAAAATCAGATGTAATAATGTCTCCTTCTTCAGAAATAACAAATAAATTTCTGCATCAAATCATTGCTGAAGCAACCATCTTAGATACATCCATTACTGTATTTACATCATTTTCTGAAACAACTCCATCTCCTAATGGAGCACCTGTGTCTTTATCAACACTATTGCTAATACTTCCTGCTTTTGTAAGACCAATTGGATCTCCAAATGTACATGGCACGTATACTAAATTATTCTGACTTGTAGGACTCATGAATGCAATAGCAACAGAATAACTAGATTCAAACTCGGTTGTTCCTCTATAATATTCGCTATTACCAGTCATTTTGATACCATCTCCTGCAGATCAAAAATTATCATTCGACAAATAACGTTGGCACAATACAGGAAAACAAGTATAACTTTGTCCATTTTTAATAACAAAAGACGATGTTTTATTATTGTTATCTGTAAATTTAATAGGCTGATTGTTTAAAAATGATCTAACTGTATCTTTTAACGGCAAATTGTAATCCGACTTGCAATGTCATTGAGTACCTTGTTCTCTACTCATTAAACTAAGGGACAAACTATTTTTAAATTTTTCATTTGGTTCAAGAGATCCGTTTTCAAGTTCATCAAATTGTTCTGCAATATCATCAATTGTTTCTATATTAGTAGAATATAATCCAGATGATCACGATAAATGTCTTTCAGTGTTAAATCATACCGAAACGGCAGCTACAATTTGTATAACTGCAACAATAATTCCAGCAATTGCAGCTATAGCCATTAAAACAATGTTGGCAAAAGGAATCATTGCCGTACTTAAAGCCAGAGCAATCACTCCAGCAATTGCTACTCCAGCGGCTCCAGTAGCAAGTCCGATTGACGTGATTCTGTTAGCTTTTATTATAACACTCATTATTGTAGACAATTTTGAAGCCATTGTAACAATAGATGTTACTATATTTTCAGCAGCCCAATTATATTGAATTCTATCTGAACTACTATGAGCATTACCGGCGCCATATTGATGACCAACAATTTGTTGATTTTTTAAAACAGTTGTTACTCCATTTTCTGTTTTTTCTATATCCAATCCTCTATTTATATATTTCTTTTCTACAGATGGAATTGCTACAGAACTATTTACAATAGTATCTAATACAAAATTTTTGGCAAGAACACCATCAGTTACTGTAGAAAAATTTCCACTAGAATCACATGTTACACTTTTATTTCCAACTTTTATTGCAATTTCATTTTCTGGAATTTTTCAAATACCATAATTTAAAAGACTTTCGTTTAATTTTTGAACACTTCCTGTTACCGGAATATTTTCTTGAATATATCCGAATGTATAATCCAATTTAGGAATAGGATCTCCTTCTTTAATAGCAAGTGAATAAGTAAAATCCTGGGCGTCTTCAAAAGTAGTATTTCAATATCTTTCGTTAGTTGTTTTAATGATTTCCTTCTCAGTAGAAGCTGTAAACGAATGATTCTCTAAAGAGAAATTTATTTCAAAATCATTTGGATTAAAATTAACATATTTATCATGTAATTTATATCAATCTGGGAAAGATATTTCTTTATCAAATACAGAATGTGTTCCTACAAATTCATTAAATACAACACTTGTGATTAAAAGCTTTTTAAATCTAGGTTTATCAAAAGTAGTTGTATCTGGATTTTCTTCATCTCCGAAACAAAATTCTAATATATAAATTTGTTCTCATTGTTCTTTTGTTAACTTGAGAGCAATCATATTTTCGCCAGAAAGAACCTCGTCTTCATATGGTGTTCATTCTCCAGAATTACCTTCTAAATCAGTAAGTCTGAAATACAAATTAACATCTCCAACAACAATGGTAGGGCTTTCTATATCAAATATTACATAACATGTATTATTCTGTCTTCAGAATTTATAAACTTCTGATCCAATTTTTAAATCATCAATTGTTCCAATTTTGTTTAAACTTATTGTTTCTGTGATTTTATATTGATCAAATAAGACACTAAAATTTTCATCTTTAAAAACGGGAAGTATATCAAAAACTAAAGTATCTGATTTTTTTAATCCAGAAATCTGGTTCTCTAAATCCAATAAACCAAATATATTTACTTCAGTTTCTCCAAAATCATAAACAGTATAAACTTCTTTTCCATTATTTCATACAACATCTAATTGTTCTTTACCTCCATTTTCATCAATTTTGGTAATTGATACATTGATAGTTATAACATCATTTAGTGATTTACCTTTAGTCAATCTATTATAATCTATCTTCGACATTGTAAATTCAAATCCAATTTTTCCATCTCTAATCTCTGGAAGAGATGAATCTTCTGATTCAATATATTGTGGTAAGTTTAACTGTGAAACAAAAGCATTAAATTCTGTTGGAGTCACAATTTTTTGCTGAAATACCAAATAACCTGGATATTCCCAAGTCACTGGGATATAATCATTAGTATTTTGTTCAATTTCAATTTCTTGAAGAGTTTTATCATCTGTCATGATAAATCAAGCATTTTTTAAAACTCTTAAATTATCTATTGCATCTGTTGTTATTTTATAATAATCTCCTGGATGAATTTTTAATTTTTCATCATATCAAATAACACTCTGTGCTTTTTCAATATCACTATATAAATAATCTCCAGACAACTGGTCGTAAGTTCATAATTCTTTTTGAACTCCGCTATATGTACTAGGAGTCTTTATTTCAGGAGAAGGATATGTTCCGATTTCAACATGCTCGTCTAATGGATTATATGACACAATATATAAAATTCCAGCATGTTCTTTTAGGCCAATCGGTATATAATTCGGTTTTAATTGACAATCTTTTAACTTATAATTTCCCATGTCATTTTGAAGAACATGTTCGTTACCATCATATGTAATAAAAGTTCCATTAAGATTATCTGTAAGAACCGAATTAGGAGTGTTAATGGGATGAAAATCCATCATTAACCCCTTACTAAAGGTATTACTTTTTATTTCTTTTGACATATATTCTTCTTTATTAATTTTCCATTTTCCTTTTTACCTAAAAACTCATAATCTCGAATTACTTCATTCTCTAATAAACATTGGAATCCCAAATCTGTAGGATAATAAAACTTAAATATATAACAATCTGTGCCGGATAAAAAACACTCTTCATATGATTTATATATCATTAATTTTTCAACTTTCATTTTATTTTTCTCAAAAGGTTTTAGTTTTTGAAAAAAAGATTCAGTCATTGAAAAATAATAATATCCGTCAAATTTTGTTTTATCAACGCTATAATTAAATCTTGCTTTTTTCCGTATTCTTCGTTTTTTTTCTTTCAAACTTTTTTCAGAATCTGTAGTTTGATTTCCTCCGGTTCACATTGAAACTTTAGGAGAGGATAGCCTTATGCCAAATCCTCCCCTTAAGTAATTATCAAAAGAAATCATTCCAAAATGTAAAATGTATCGAAGTTGTTTCTCGGTTAATTCAGGATGTTTTTCTATAAGTTGATCAATGTAATCATTAACATCTGTAATTAGCATAATAAATTTTTTTTAAAATACAAATTTAATAAAAAAAGTTTGCATTTAAAAATATTTCATCCCATTATTAGCTTTATCAATAATTCGTTTTTTCGTTTTATTATCTATCGATACATAACGATCGTGTCTTCTACAAGAAGAATAAAATAAACCATATCCTGTAAAATCTGTTTTCAAAAAGTCTAAACCTTCAAATGTTCCTCTCTGCATTAAAAATTTAAATTTTTCATCTCGAACAGGTCTGATTTGTAAAGTACCTTTTCTATCAAATATCAATGTGAAATTAAAAGTTGCATTATTTTCTATAATGTCTTCAATTACCAATTCCATTAATTCCATGTATATTTTTCCTAAATACTTACGAAATGCTGGTGTATTTTTGCACAATTTTCCTGGAATTTTTCCTATTTTCTCAACATTAATTGTTTTATACAAGTCTGATGCGGTAATATTACCATCATTCATTATAAAATAGGTTTTAACGATTTACCATATTGTTTTCTATCTCATCTAACTCTAACTTCAAGAATATCATTCATATCATTTAATGACAAATGATCTGGAACTCTAGCTGCATTACAACTTCTTAATCAGTCTTCTTTTAATGTTTGAGCAAATTGAAAAGCAGTTGCATCTCTATTTACTAAAGATTTCTTATACATAGACATATAAGAAACATATGCAGCAATAGCCCTTGCTTCTTTCGAAGTTATCAATGGCAATCCTTCATCATCAACAATTACACCGTGATATACTACTTTAACTCCACGGTAATCTTTTGAAAACAAAAGAACGCCATCTTCTTCTCTATATTTGATTAATTTTCCAGAACTATATAACGGATCTGTATTTCATTTGAAATGTTTAACATAACTTTCGGTAAATGCACCTCCGGGATCAAATCCATTAAATGTTGGTCCTGTTACTTTCGCATCTTCAATTGGAATGTGAACTGATTCAATTACAGAAACATTACAAGGTAATTGTAATTCTTTACATTCTGTATCTCCAACATAACTATAAAGTCTTGTATGTTTATTATTGATCAACTCTCAAGCATTTAAAGCTAATTCTTCAAAATCATCCGGAGTCATTACAGTTCCATATAAAGTTTCTGCTAAACCATAAGCTGTTTGTATATTTAAAAGTTCCATACTTATCTAGGAATTTGAGTATTCGGCATTGGTTGCTGAATTAATTTTCTATAATAATTTATTTTCTCATTTGTTAAAGCTTCTTTAACAGATGCTGAAATTGTACCAAAATCCAAAAAATTAAAATCTTGGCAACATGTAAATTCTCCTAATTGCCTTAAATCTTTGAATACACCTATTACTGCAATTTGTTTAATATAAGGAGCGTTATAAACTCAACAATCATACATGTTATTTTCATTCGGAGTTCTCTCAATATAAACATATGGGCTCTTACTTCCTCTCCTTTTATACTGATGAGTTTGCGCTAAATTTGGATCAAAATACACCTTAAATGGAACTTTGCGATCCAAACTTCCGACATAACTAATAGCATCGCTTCCTAAATCTGTAATAAGTTGTGGAATTTCAAAGTGCATTTCTGATTTATGAGATCCTTTACTACAATTGCATTTAGCTGGATCTGCACAATCAACAGGAATACAATTTAATGCAATCATTAAATCTTCTGGTTTTAATAAATTTTTGGCGTAAAGCTGTTTAATGATAAATAATCTTTTTTCTATAACTTCATCTTCAAGCTGTTCAAAAGACATTACCGGGTTTGTATTTACACCAGATAGCGCCGCCATTACATCATTATATACGGCAGATGCAATTTTGCTTAATTCCATACTTCAATAATTAAAAAAGGCGGGCGGGAAACCTCTCCCACCCGCCGGTTATATATAATAATAGGCTTTAATTACTCAGCCTTTGGAGCATCTTTGATCTCTACACCAAGATTTGCGATTTCTGCCTCAAATGCAGCAGCATCACCCTCAAGTACATAGAATACATGATGAGTTCTTGAAGTAGTATCCTGACTAGCAACTGAAAGACCACCGAAGTTTCTTGGAGTTACATAATCAAATGAATACTGAACATACTTACCATTTCTAACAGGCATCTCATCATTAGCGCTGTAATAGCCAGTGTTAAGAGCTGTAGGGAAACGAAGATTCTCGATCAACCACTCACCAGTTGCGAATGGCTCAGTGTTTTTGTTAATAACAACACCTTCTGCAACATCCATCTTTACATACTCGCCAAGGCAAGAATCGCAAAGAGTTGGATCATAACGCTCAAGAAGAACACCGTTCTCAAGAACATACATATAAGGATCTGAAGCTGTAATAGCAAATGTTGTAGCTCCTTCCTCAAGTGCAGGAACAAGCATGTGTCTATTTCCCTCAAATGCAAGTACGAGACCAGCATGAATAGCTTTAGCAACATCTGCAACTTCTGCGTTTACAGGAAGAGAAAAACCAACAAGAACTGGACGACCAAATGCAGCATAATTAGCTGTTGCAAACTCAGCAAGAGTTTTACGAATCTTAAGATCAATAGAGAACTGATAAGTACCAGGAACAATCTTACCTTCGCTATCCTTAACAGCATCTGCAATCTTAGTTGCATCAAAATCAATAGTCATTGGCTTTGCGTCAATATACATAGCCTTATAAACTGGCTGAACTCTTTCCTTTACATATTCACCATTTCTTGGGATAAGAAGTGCCTTTGTTGCCTCGCCCATCTCTGTGTAAGCGTCAATAACTTTAATTCCCTCAACTGAATTGAGGATTACGTCTTTATAATATTGGAACATAACTTTCAAATTTAATTTGTTAATACTTATTTAACGGATCCAATCGACTGATTAATTGGAATATTTGTTTGAAGTCTTGGATCGCTTGCGTTTTCCAATAATAACTTCGTAAACTCATTAATAATTTCAAAACATGCGTATTCTGGAAATTCTACAACAGCTGTTGAATCGACATCACTTTCTAAGTCATCATCTGTAAGTTCAATTATTTTCGGAACTTTTAAATAATCAACATATGCTGTTAAAGGAGTTTTCTTTGTTTTTTCATTTCCAACACGAATTTCTAGAACTGATTTTGTACTATTTGGTCCTTGATTAATAAAGAAATAAGGACGGTTATGAGTTGGTTTTAAATATGAATTTATCACAATCGACGGATATTGATCAGCGGTTAGACGTCTAGCAAGAACTGATTCATGAGAATTTTCCTCTTCTTTATTACATTTTCTTTTAGAATCGCCATCTGACGGATTACTAAAAGTCACAATACAATTTAAAATATGTAAATAATCAGCTGGAAGATCACAGTGATAAAACTTTCTTTCCATTGCCATATAAGAATCGGATTCTTTAATTTCTAAAATAGCAGTTCTTTTTAATGCGCTCAGATCGTCTGTGGTTTGCTGTGTTGTATCGTATTTATTATATGCTTTATTTGTATATTGCTGGATTGCCTTATTTATAAAATAATTATAATCCTCTAAAAGCATACTTGGCGCCTCCAATTTATTTATTTCAATCAGCGCATTTTTATATAAATCTAACTCTGTCATTATTTTTTGCTACTTTTTAGTTTTAGTTTTAGTTGTTGGAGCAGGTTCAACGACCTCTGGTGTTTCAACAACAGGTTCTGATTTAGGAGTCTTAATTGCATATTCTGGATAAGTTTCGTCCTTTAATGCATCAAAAACAACCTTATTCTGTGGAGTTTTCATATATAGAAGAATTGCCTCATCAGTAGCTCCGAGAACATTATCTCCATACATCCACAAACCATTAATCTTTCTAATGACATTTCGCTCTTTAGCATCAATCATAAGAAGCATTAATGATGAATCTGTACTTGTATACAATTCAATAATTCTACTTGGATCTGTTTCTGCAAACTGATACAAGTAATCCATTACATCTGTAGCAGGAGCATTCATCATTGGTTTACCCAATAGCTTACATTTTGTAAGATGTCCATTTAAAGTATCATTCTCAATATAACTCCATGCTTTTGTAATAAGTTTCTTTTTGTTTACGCTTTGTGCGGACTCTTCACCAGGAACATCTATAAGAATTTCTGCTCTACCATATCTGAATTTATTACCGTCAATTAAAGAATCACCATGTGAATCTTTTGCAAATCTAGACGGAGCTATTAGATCTGAATTTTTAATAGCCTCCCATTTATTTCTATCAAGTGGATTGTCAAGATTAAAAGTTGTACCTTCTGTAATAACAATATCCAAATCTTCTGGAATAAAATATGCAGATTCAGGAGAGTTTCTTTCTGCATCTGTTAGAATCATCTCTGTATTACCAAAAGCATCATATCTAACTGGTTTTACAAATGGATAATTTGAACCATTAGCCTGCTTCATTGGCTGAAAATGATATTCTTTAATTTTATAAATTGTTCTTAGTGTAATAATATTCGCCATAATCTCATTAAAATTATCTTATTTTTCCTAATCTTTAAAAAATGCTCCCTCCCGAAAGAGGGAGCTGATCTATATCTATTTAACTATACCTTTTATTAGAATAAAGGATTTACTGACTCAGAACCCATAAGGATTACTGATTTGTAAGGGTTGAATACACCAACTGATGCGTAACCCCAGTCAATGATCTTGCTACCAGCTACAGGGCTAGAAACCTCACCTGACTGAAGACCAGTCTTTCCACCAACACCAGTAATGATATTGTGAATATACTGACCACCCTTGAATGTAAACATAGCGATAGCTGGTTTACCAGAGTTAACGTCAGCAGTAAGGTCAATCATTGCTCCGAAAGGACGATAAGGGAACTCTACATCAAGTGCGCGATCATGTTTGAACAAGATCTTGTTACCCATGAACTCATATGCCTGATATGTAGCACCAACCTCTACATAACCATTTGATTTTCTTGACCAAAGAGCTGCACCATCAGTCTTGTGATCTGCAAGCCATGCGCCAAGAACCTCCTGTACCTCAGCCATAAGAGCTGTATTTGCAACAATTGTAAATGTGTTGCCCATTGACTTCTCACACTTAGTGATCATAGCCATAATAGCTTTGTTGAAAAGCTTAGTGTTGAGCTTGCTATAAATGAACTTGTTAGCAAAACGCTCTACCTGTGGGATAATACCGTCAGTTGAAATTACTGGACGACCAATCTCATCATAGATCTTTGGTTTACCAGAAGCGTCAACGTTACACTTACCAAGGAGACAGCTGTTATTACGAGCAGCCATATATGTCTCAAGACAGTCTTTCTCAGCAGTATTCATCTTGTAAACTGGGTCTCCATCTGAACCCTTACCAATCTGAATGAATACTTCCTCCATTGGTTTATACTTAGCAGACATGTCTACATCAGCACGGTGAGTAGCCATGTAAACACGATGCTTCTCAGTGTTGCTCTGATATTTTGAGTAACCAGTCTCATGAAGCTCAGCCTTGTAGTTAGTAAGGAATCTTGTAGTATCACCTACTGTTGGATTTCCAACAAGAGTTGAATCATAAGAGTCATCGTTAATTTTACCAACTACCATCCAGCATTTGTCATTTACTCTCTGTGGACGAGCAGCAACATAAATCTGCTGACGAGTTCTTTCAATTACGAATACCTCACCTGGCTGATAGTAATTCTCAGCAAAGTAGAAAAGAATATCTCCAGCATTCTCACCAGTTCCCTTAGGAGCTGCTACCATTGGTACTCTGTGGATCTCTTTAACCTCAAGATCCCACTCAATCATAAATGAGTTAACACTCTGGAATGAATTCTTCTTACCTTCAGATAATGTATAAGTATTAAATAATGCTTCTGTAAGATGTGAAGCAGTATATCCATCATAAAGGGTTGCGATAAGACCTAAACGTGCTGGCTTATCACCTAAAAATTTAGTAAGATCCTCATAAAGTCTTGTATCTGACATATTAGGTCTTACAGTACTAAAGCCTGAAATTCTCATATTATTTATTATTTATTTAGTT
>JAEIGA010014321.1_pt1 | contig 12076 bp, 10 predicted proteins | sample 9270691 | NCBI WGS metagenome assembly JAEIGA01 (sample SAMN17057246, study PRJNA624740) | gut metagenome | biome: biome; isolation source: fecal sample | host: Bos grunniens | place: China: Xizang | collected 2019
AAGCCAACGCCCCAGAACAAACTTGCTCCAACCAAAGGATAAAGACACTTCATAAAATCAGAAAAAAGCAATTTATTAATAGAAAACAAATGCTTAAAATTCAAATGAATGTAAGTTTTTTTATAAGAAATAATTACACACCATGCAAGTTCAATAACGCGGGCAAGCAAAGTTGCAAGAGCAGCACCTTTTACATCCAGTGCAGGAAGTCCAAAAATTCCAAAAATAAAAACTGCGTTCAAAATAATATTTATAACAACACAAACAGAACTTATAAGAGCAGTGCGACCCGGATGTTCAGAAATCTTCATTAATCCCAAATAACATTGAGAAATTCCTGTGAGCAAATACGACCAGCCAGCAATTTTTAAATATTCAATTCCCAAAGAAATCAATTCTTCTTCGTTTGTAAAAATCAACATTAATTGGCGAGGGAAAAATTCACAACCAATAAAAAACAAAAACGAAGTTGCAACAGAAAGTTTAAGCGAAAGACAAAAAATCTTACTTACAGTTTCTACGTCTTTTTTGCCCCAATATTGTGCACCCAAAATTGATTCAACAGAAACAATGGCAAAAATAATCATATTCTGAATAAACTGAACCTGAGTTGCAAGCGAAACTGCCGACATAGAATTTTGATGCAAAAAGCCAAGCATAATTGCATCTGCCGCAGCAACCGCCGCCAACATCAAATTTTGAAAAGCAATTGGAAGCGTAATGTGAGTCAATTTAGAAAAAAACGCTTTGTCCGAAAAAACAGTAAGTTTTGTTTGTGTAGTTTGAGTCATTGTAAAAAATCCTTTGTATTTTTTTTATTTTTTAGTCCGTGTTTTTTATTCCGAGGGTCCCCAAAAGTTTGCTACGCTCACTTTTGGGGCGCTACGTCCGCCCTTCGCTAACGCTCATCCCCCTGACGCAAACTGAACGTTTGCTAAGTTTTTCGCTCCGCTCAAAACTTCAGGGTGGACGCCTTCGGCGGGGCTCCCATCGCTACCCCATTTTACAATGATACACCAAAAGTGGGATTTATTGTTGTATAAAATAAGAATTGAATTGTAAGAAAAATCTACCAACCCATTTCAGTTTTTATGTATTCTTTTATTCTGAAGAAAATATAAAGCGGAATATTCCAAATGTGAGTTTCTTCTATCATATTGTCACCCACGTTTTTAAGAGAAGCTTTAAAAGCTAATTTTGGAGAAAATCTTTTACAAAACAATTGAAGACTTTTTGCCTTTGTATTGGTTGCTGACTTTACTTCAATTGGAAACAAAAGACCTTCGTAATCAGAAATAAAATCTACTTCAGCGTCGGCTTTTGTTCTCCAAAAATATGCAGAAACACCCAAGCATTTTAGTTCTGACATTATATAGTTTTCCGAAAAAGCACCCTTAAATTGAATAAAACTTTCATCACCGTTTAATATTGTTCTATAATTTACATTCGATTTTTTTCTGAGTAATCCCACATCAGCCATGTAAATTTTAAAATATGTGTTGTCTTTCATACTTTCTAAAGGAATTTGCGGAGTTGGAACTAAATTTAATTTATAAACTAGTCCAGCACTAACAAGCCATTCAAGTGCATCTTCTAAATCTTTTGCACGAGCTCCTTCTTTTACGTGAGAAAAAATAAACTTGTTGTTATCTTTTGCAATTTGAGATGGAATTGCATCCCAAATAAGTTTTATTTTTATAGCGGTATCTGGAGTTGTATGTTTTCCAAAATCATCTGCATAATCTTTTAAAATTTGATTTTGAATTTCTTCTACTTGGTTATAGTCATGAGTTTGAATCCAAATTTTAACCGCTTCTGGCATGCCACCAACAATATAGTAATTTTGTAAATATTTTTGCATTGGCACAGAATACAATTCTGAAATTTCACGCCCCAAAGGAAGTTTTGACATTCCATTTAGATATTTTCCCCCCCCATCTGCAATTACAAATTCTTCAAAACTCATAGGAAACATTTCAAGACGTTCGACTTTTCCAACAGGAAATGAAATACCTTGTTCTTTTAGTGCAATCCCTAGTAATGAACCTGCTGCGATAACATGAAGTTCAGGAAGATTTTCGCAAAAATATTTTAAAGATTGAATTGCTCGTGGACAATCTTGAATTTCATCAAGAAAAAGGAGAGTTTTTCCGGGAATTATTTTTTTGTTAAGAACAACTGAACCGATTTCATCAATAATTCTGTTTATGTCAAAATCATAATCAAAAATTGACTGAAGACCTTTGTTTCCGTCAAAGTTGATATATGCCATATTTTCAAATTCTTTTGAACCAAACTCTTTTACAAGATAAGTTTTTCCACATTGACGCACACCTAGCACAAGTAAAGGTTTTCGAGATGTTTTATTTTTCCATTTTAAAAGTTTTTCGTAATCTTTTCTTAACATGGTATACTTCCTTTTGTTATTAATATAACATTTTTCGACCGAATAATGCAACTGTGATTGCGTTTTTTGACCGAATAATGCACCGTGCAATACAAAGATTAAGTTGAAAAGACAATTTCAATAATTTATTCTTTAATAGAAATCTGCACAAAGGTTAAAATTTTATGGCGGCTCAAAAATCCTTACAACGGAAACAAATCAATCGTTTTAATCATTTTATGGATTTTGGCCAGCATTTATGATGCAAAATACATTTCTGTAGTTGTTTGTTTTGTCGCTTTTTTAGTAAACGATATTTACGGATTTGTAAATTGGCGTAAAATGAAAAAAAGACAGAATTCGTAAAATCTTATGCGCAACTTTGAGCCATTGTGAACCTCTATTGTAAAACCAATAAAATACCGAATATTAAATGAAGGTAAAAATGGAAAACAAAACTCATAATGATTTTATAATTAAAACATCTATATACGGTGATAAAACTATTCTTTATGCTTATTTGGGAAACGAAAGTATTGTTACTGTTCCTGATGGCGTTACTGATATTAATTTTTTTGCCTTTGCAGAAGAACATAAGCCCAATGATACAATTACAAAAATCATTTTGCCAGATACTGTATCTAATATTGAACAAAATGCTTTTGCGTTTTGTCGTGTACTTACAGAAGTTCGCTGGCCAAATAATAAAGATTTTACAATTATGAGTGCTCATATTTTTAAAAGATGTTCTTCATTAAAAAAAATTACAATTCCGCCATCTATTACATCGATTGTAAGTTTTCTGATGCCTAAAAGTTTGCAAACTGTTGAAATTCATGATGATTTTACTTTTGTGGGACAGTCAGCCTTTACTTACGAAGATGTTCCTCGTGATGATTTTACCTATTACAATTCTGATACAGTAAAAATTTTGCTTTCAAATCCAAATTACAAAATTATTGATGGATTTATGGTGAATCAAAAATACAAAATTGCGCTTTTTTATTTGGATAGAAACAAAACTCAAGTTCAAGTTCCAGATGGAATTGAAAGTCTTTCTCCGCTTTGTTTTGATGAGTTTGGATATTTTGAAGGTGGGCACACAGAAAATGCTTACAAAAAAACAAAACTTGTTCCGATTGAAAGAATTGTAATTCCTGAATCTGTAAAAAGAATTGCAGATGGAACTTTTTTTCATTGCAAAAACTTAAAACTTGTTTTTTATAGAGGCAAAACTTCGCAAATCAAAATTGAATCAGAAGCGTTAGATGAATGTAATTCTGAAGCAAAGATAATTTGTAGCGACACAAAACTTGATGAAAAAAAATTCCGCGTTACAAATCTAAAAATTGAACGCCTAATCATAATTCACAAAGCAATTAAAAAAGGAACTTTTCCAAACACAAATGAATTGCGAGACTTGTGTCGTAGTTGTCTTGGTTTTGAAAAACTAAGTACAGCCACAATCAGCCGCGATATAGAATTTTTGCGAACCCGTTTTGACGCTCCAATTGAATACGACGCATTTGAAAATGGATATTATTACAAAAAAGATTTTGAGTTCAAGTTATAGAAAAAATCTGCAAAAAATCTCTGTAAAAACTTTGTAAAAAATCAATTTTTTTTCATAAAAATTTGACGATGCTCTAAAACTTATTAAATTCCTTAATACAAACAAACACATTTTTAGGGAAGGAGTCCAGTATGGATAAAAAAGTAAGAGCCTTGAAAAAAGCTTTGGATCAGTTTGTTGCTGATTATTACGAATTGCCACACTACGGTGGGTACAACATCGGAGCAAACTCGGTATCGGACTTGGACAGAGAAATTGCCAGAAGAATCAAAATTGCCCTAGAGAAAAAGCGAGAGAGAAAGCTTAAAGAACAAAAAGAGCTAGAAAAGAAAAAAGCCTAAAAAGTGGGAATCGGGAGAGATGAACAGGAGAGAGTTTATCTTCCCCAAAAACAAAAAAATCTGTTTTTCAATAAACTGTGTGTTATAATAAAACTAATAAAATCAAAGGAAACAGATATGCCAAATTATAAAATTAATCAAACAAATGATGATGAACTCTTAATTGTAGAAATTATAGAAAGCGGTTATGACTATAACGATTTTGTACTTTTTTATTTTTCAAAGGATATTGCTAACGATAAAATTTTAATTGAAAAAATTGCAACTAAAATTAATGAATATCGAAAACAAGATTCTGTTTGCATTTTTGGTGCTTGCAAAGATTCTGGAGATAACGATTTTTCTCTTATTCAAAATAAGTTTGATTTATTTTTTGCAAATACAACAGAACAACTTTTTGAAGATTTAATAAACGCCTGCTACGGAACAAGAAACGGAATGATTCACGGAGACCCTTCTGATTGGCTTACTCTAAAATTGCAAAATTGCAAACACAATATTTTGTCCAAGGAAGGCAATTCATTAAGTGAAATTGCAGATTCTATTATTTGTGATATAAAAAATATCTTTAATATAGAAGAAACTGCACAAATTCAAAACATAATGTGTTCAATTCAAAGTTCAGAACCAGAAAGTATCCCGATGAATGAACTTCAATCGTTTTTTAATCCTATTTCGGAGTCGTTCCCAGAGGCAAACATTTTGTGGAATACATACCAAAAGGATGGTGATAACATAAAAGCGGTTGTGGTTTGGTAGATGTAGAAAAAAGAGAATTGCCACACGGATTTGCGAAGGACTAAAAAAATTTCAATGTCATGTGGATGCTCAACAAAATTAATATGTCATTGTCGCACTTGCTGCGACAATCTCTAAATCCTGACTATCTATTTATTTAACATTTTTTAGGGGAATCAAAAATCCGACTGTAAAATAAATTCACAGGGGGGATATTCATTAACTCAAACAAATATATATATAAAGAAAATTGTACAGATAAAAAATTTAGTGGTAGAATGATTTTTAGGAGGATAGAAAATATGCCAACAAAAGAACAAATTTTAAAAAAATTACAAAGAGAAATTAAAAGAAGAAATGATTTTTTTATTCCCACAATTGATTATGCAGATGGTACACAAGAAGACGTTGCATATATTTGGGTTGGTGGGCAAGGAAATTTGATAGGTAATCTTTCTTGTCATTATGAATTCATTTTTCATAATGAAACTGAGTTACATCTTGAAGTACATTTTGAAAAGGCAACTAATTATACTTCATTTTCTAATCTAAAACTTAATTCTGATTTTGAATATCAAGATTGGGAAATAGATGATAAAAATGTAGATAATGGTAGAATAGTTTCAAGACAAAGTATATCAGTAGAAAAAAGAAACTTGAATGAAATTGCTAAGGAAGCTATAGACCTTCTAGAAAAACTTGATGAAACAATAGGAAATGATTTAGCAAAAATATGTGATGAACTAAAACCCAAGGCTGATTTGTCTGGAAATGGAACAATTGTAAACGAAAAAAATTATAAGCAACGTTATAAAAATTATAAACATAGTTTTTATACAAAACATGGAGAAATTCAAAACGCATTAAACGAACAACTAGAGAATAAATACGATGAAGTTGGTATTGAAAGAACATTAGGTGATATACGAGTAGATGTACTTGGAATTAAGTATAATAATCAAGAAGACGAAAGAAAAAATACCTATGATATTTATGAAGTAAAACCTTATGATTCTCCTACAGAATGTATAAGAGAAGCTCTAGGGCAACTTCTTTATTACAAATATATGTTTGAAAAAAATGGATATACAGTAGGGAAACTTATTGTCGTAGGAAAAAATAAACTCGAATTTTATGACAAAGAATATCTCAATAAAATAAAAGAATTAAATGAAAATTTAAAAATTGATTACATACCTCAACAAATAAGTGAATAAAATAAAAAAATCCCAAGTAAGTTTAGTGTAAATTGCTTGGGATTTTTTGAAAACGCAAAAAAACTTCCGTTAAAAAATACTCTGGTTTTTATTTCAATATTTCGAGGAATCGAAAATCCGACGTAAAATAATTAACTCAAAGAAACATATATATAAAGAAAAATTGTACAGATGAAAAAATGAGTGGTAGAATTATTTTTAGGAGGATAGAAAATGAAAGAAAAATCTAAAATTGAATATTTAGCAAAAATGCTGAATTCTCGTACAGAAGGGAAAAGTTATGAAAATTTTGTAATAAATTCCATTTATACAAAATTGAACAATCCAGAATTACGCCCAGTAACACAACAGTTTGTTCATAACAAAGAAGAAACAAGTGGTCATAAGCATTATTTTCTTGATTTATATTTTCCCCAAATAAATTATGGTATAGAAGTTGATGAAGGTCACCATCATGAATTAAATCAAATATTAAAAGATGAAATTAGAGAAGAAAATATATTTGTAGCAACAGGAATAGAAGAAGGCAGAATAAAAATATTTGAAGACGATGGTAGAACTTTTAGAGAATATTCTGATATTCAAAAGCAAATAGATGAGCAAGTAAAAATAATTAATAAAAAAATAGAAAAATTAAAGAAGCCTCTAAAATGGTTATCACGTGAAGAAGAAATGAAACTAATATGGGAAAATGGTGTATTAGATATTAATTATGATTTTGATTTTGGGGGAATAACAGAAATATTAAATTTTTTTGAAATTAAAACTAATAATGGAGAACCGTTCAGAAGTTTCCAACATGCTTTTAAGGAAGATATTTTTGAAGGGTATCATTTATGGGTTCCTCATTGGTCCAAAAGAGACAATGATGGTAATTGGAATGCTAGAGATGGATGGATAAATTATCCTAATGAAGATAAGTCTGAGATTACTGAAATCTATCAATATAACTCAGTCGAAGAAATGGAACATTGGAGAGGTGGGGAACAAGATGAAGGAGGCAAAAAAAGAATTGTTTTTATGCATATGAAAGATAAATTTGGTCAAGATTGTACTCGCTTTATAGGTATATTCAAGTTATGTTATGTTAGTTATAGTCCAACATATGGAGAAAGAATAAATTCTTACATAAGGATAGATACAAAATTTAAGTTTAAGAAGTAATTTTATAATGATTTCAACCTAACAAAAAAGTGTTAGGTTGAAATAAAAAACAACGCAGAGCCATGCTATACCTAATTCCATCTAAATCGCTTATTACAAAATATCTTTTCTCAGATCAATTGCAAGAAGTTGAAAATATAAAAACTCTTACTAAAGCTTTTTATCCTTCAATTATTTTTCGACGGCTATATAATAGCGATTTTTTAATTAGCTATTCTAAATTTAAGGAGTTTGAGGATAGTGATAATCAGCTGTTTAAAGAGAAAGTTATTAAAGACCGATTAGAAATGATTGGAAAGTTCAAAAAGAAAAATTTTGATGTTTTTATAAGAGTTTCAAAAAAAAATTATGAAAAAACTAGTAAATATCTTTCTTCATTGGCAAAATCTGTTGGGGTAAAAATTGACTACAAAACTTTGTCTGAAAAAAAATTTGAAAACTTACAAAACAAGTTCGGAAAATATTATGAAAAACAAATTAATCAAGATTTCCTAACAGGGATTTCGCCAAATCTTACAAAAACATTTTTTGAAATAAAAAACAAATACAACACCCATAAAATTGCAAATATGAATCGCCTTACTACAAATGGACTTTCAAATTATTATGATTGGTTTAAAAATGGTTATGTTTCATACAAGCACATTTTATCTTTTGTTCAAAATGATTTACACATTCCAATTTCAAGTAAATATAGAAAGCAGTTGTTTAGTTTGTTTGGCTATTTACCATCTAATTCAGATTCTTTTCCAGACAGTGCTTTTAAATACATAAAAAAACTGATAAAAAAATCAAATTATTCTGCTCATAAAATTGCAATGATGATTGAATATTATAAAGGTAACGCAATCTTAGATAATGATTTTGATTACAAACCGCCTTACGAATATTTTTTTATGGGTACAAACCGAAAAATCGACCGTCAGTTTTTGATATATTTTAGTTTGGCCTTAGGATTGTCCTTAGAAGAAATTAAAAATTTGTTCCAAAAATCAAATTGTGTATTAACCGACTTTTTAAAAGAAGATTTACTTCTTTGTTACTTTGCAAAGAACAATTATTTTATTGATGTAAAACAACGAGGTGCTTTGTTTAGGTTTATATTGGGAATCAAAAATCCGACGTAAAATAATTAACTCAAAGAAACATATATATATAATTCATCTTTGTGTAGATTTAGATTCATTTCTTTTATAAATAAATTTGACTTTCAAAAAAATCAGTTTATATTTTAATACACATAGTTTGTATCATTTTATAGGAGACAAAAATGGCACTTTATCGAACATTGGGAACTTTAGAATTAGACTGTGAGGATCTTATTGCAGCTCATACTCCCCACTTTACAAATCAAAACAAAATAAAATTGTTTAATAAAGCTCGAGCAAAAAAGGAATCTTCTTTGACCGGAAATGTTGTTGTAACTCGATGTACTCCAAATACAAAAGAAATTGACAGAACAGCTTTTACAAAAAAAGATGTAAAAATCAAACAAAATCCTGCTTACTTTAATTATGAAAAAGATTTGAATACTCCAGAACGCAATGTTTGGTGGATGAATTATGCTGACCCCAAATTATTTGGATTTTATGCAGATGATTTTTTTGCGCAGGACGAAATTCAAGTTTTAGAACATCCTATTCTTGCTAGTGTACGAAGATATTTGCTAGATCCTGGTGAAGAAAACATGGCTCCCAAAACTTTAATTCAACAAGGAATGGACTTAATTGCAACTCCGTATCTTATAGAAAATGTTCCCCTTTGGATAACTGTAAACACATTTCCAAAACTTTCTGACGGAACTCCTGTAAATATTTACGGTAGATGTTTTGCTCAAGCACCTTTGGAAGCAATTGATGCAGGATGTAAAGTTTTTGAAGGTGATGTAAAAGACAATATTATGGCAATTGCAGCACCATCTTTTGAAAAAGGTGAATATTCCTACGACGATATTGAATTAATTCTAAAAACTCTAATTTCGGCTTTTTCTCAAGCAAAAGATTTGGCTCCAGAAAAAAAATGTGTTGTCCACGGAGGAAACTGGGGTTGTGGTGCTTTTGGTGGAAATCTTGAATTAATGTATTTTGCGCAGATGTATGCAGCAAGCGTTTGCGGCATAGATGAACTTATTCTTCACGCTGTAGACGATGACGATGCTTATGACGAAGCGGAATGGAAGTATAAATATTTAGATGAAGAAATGTCACTTGATTCTGTCGTAAATTATCTTATGAAGCAAGGATACGAATGGGGAAAAAGTGATGGAAACTAAAGAAATCATTACAAATTATGATTTTATGGGAAAAATCAATTTAGAAGAAGTAAAACAATATGCTGTATCAAGATTTAAGCTTCAATCTTCAGCTCACGGAATGCGTCATTGGAAACAGGTTGAAAAAAATGGTTTAATGCTTGCGGAATATGATTCTCAGGTAAACAAACGAGTTGTTGTTTTGTTTGCCTACCTTCATGATTGTGAACGAAGAAACGAATATGAAGATGAAGAACATGGTCAGCGAGCAGCTGAAAGACTTTATAAAATTTCAGAAACTTTGCTAGATGATTTGGATGATGATGAATTTGAATTACTTTACACAGCCATTGCAGAACATAATGGGGGCTTTGATTTTGGTGACCCTACAATAGATGCCTGTGCAGATGCCGACAGATTAGATTTGGTACGATTTGGAATTTCTTTGGACCCTGAACTTATGTCTACAGAAAAAGGCAAAGAAATAGCATTGCAAAATTAATCAAAAAATCAAAAAAAAACAATTTCCCTCTTTCTCTATCACTAGATGATAGACTTGCGTGTTATATTACTATTACAACTAAAAAATGGTTGAAAAAAGGTAGCACTTCCCCCGGAAAATCTGGGGGGTAGGTTCGTTATCTACAGTTCTTTGACATTTTAAGGGATGGATTTGAGTAGGCCCGTTGGAAAGACGAGTGCGCGAAAAGAAAAAAAAATATGCTGGAATTTCCACTTGGAAATTAATTCAAAACTTTTTTAGGTAAATGAAAATGGCAACAAATTTTTTTATGCAAGAAATTGACAAAATTCCTTTATTAACTTTAGAGGAAGAAAAAACTTTGGCCACAAAAGCTTTTAGTGGTGATAAAGATGCGCAAAACAAATTAGTTAATGCAAATCTTCGATTTGTAGTGAAAATTGCAAATTCATTTCATGTTCAAGATAAAGAAGATTTGATTAATGAAGGCTGTTTAGGATTAATCAAAGCCGCAGAAAAATTTAATCCTGAATATAATGTAAAATTTATTAGTTATGCAGTTTTTTGGATAAAAACTTACATGCAACGAGCAATTCGTGAAAAATTTACAGGCGTAAAATTTCCTGCAAATAAATACGCAGAAATGAAAAATGAAGAATGGCAATTTGTGAGTTTGGATAAAACAATCCAAAAAGATGGTAAAGAAGTTTCAGTTGTTTCTTTAATCGAAGATACAAAAACTAACACTCCTGAAGAAGATTTTTGTAAAAATAAAGAATATTCAGATTTAAGAAATGCTGTTAATTCGTTAAAAGAAAAAGAAAAATCAGTAATTATTAAACATTTCGGCTTAGATGGAAAAGCCCCTATGTCTCTTTCTGAAATTGGAGCAGAAATGGGATATACAAAAGAAAGAATTAGACAAATTGAAGTTCAAGGCCTCTCTTTATTAAAAAATCGCTTTGAACAAAACGCTTACCGACCAGATAAAAAACTGGCCATATAAAATTATTAAACTTCAACTTAAATGTCGAACACCGACTTTGGTGTTAATATTTTTATAGGAAAATTTTATGAACGCAACTAATTTTTATAATATTAAAAATTGTACAGAATCTGACACTTTGGCAATTGTAAATGCACTATTCAATTTAGTTAATAACGTAGATGATATACAAAGTTTTGAAGAATCTCAAATTTTGTACAACGCTTTGGTTGATAAATTAAATCTTAAAAAACACTCAGAAAAAGTATGCAATGCTTTTATTGATAAACATATTAAAGAAAAGAAACTTACAATATTTTCTCCTTCACATAATTATTCTCATCCTTTTGATTGCAAAGGAAAACTAATAAGAAACTTTGAAGAAGATGAAGAAATATATGATGATTGTGGAAGTTGGAAAAATAATACAATTTCAAATGTAAATCTTGTTAGAGCAGTTTTTGCCGGTGATTTTCGTAATTGGTGTAAAATAATTGCAATGACATTTTTTGCAAATCCAAAAACTTGCGAAAAAAATGGTTATAAAATCCTTTCTTCAATCCCCGTTCCTGCAAAAATAAAAAAAGCGTGTCAGAATTATGACACAGTAAAACCAATCTCTGATACTCTAAATCTTTCGGAAGAAGAAGCTCTTTTACTTTTGAATGGCTATAGAATTTTAAGTGTAAAAGAATTTTTTAAAACTTGCGAAAGAATATGTTCAGATTCATCAAGGATTGATTTATACGCTGTTATCATGGGAAAAAATCAAAAAGAAATTAGAAAACTATTAAAAAAGGATGGTAAACTTGTTTCTTATGGATTATTTTCACCTGATGGAAAAATGCGAAATGATATTTTGGAAGCAATTTACGAAAAAGATATCGTTTTATTTTTTACAGATTTAATCAAAAATGAAGGAAAAATTGACTCTTATAAG
>JAEIGA010014322.1_pt1 | contig 12076 bp, 11 predicted proteins | sample 9270691 | NCBI WGS metagenome assembly JAEIGA01 (sample SAMN17057246, study PRJNA624740) | gut metagenome | biome: biome; isolation source: fecal sample | host: Bos grunniens | place: China: Xizang | collected 2019
ATTTTAAAGTCTTCTAATTGTTTGTTTCCTTCTTTGATATAGTCAGTCATGCCGAGAAGGATATTCATTGCCATGACTGTTGCCTTATGGCGAAAGTAATAATCGTTATGTGGCAGCGACATTTCGCCTGTCTCGATGTGATGGATTACTCCACTTTCACAAACGAACTTGAAATCTATCTTGAACTTGAAATTGTTTTTCATAATATGGAGTCTAAAATTATATAAACCATAAAGCAGCATGAGCAACCGAGAAGATAAAGCTTCAGCCTTATATTTAATTTAAGCAACTCTTTGATTTCTGTTTTCAAAAGCGAATTTTCAAAAGTCAACTCTAAATTTTCTTCAAAGTGTTTCAAAACTTTTTGTGTCTTTTCCATAACTATTAATTTTTATTGGTTAAACATTGTTCGGTGGTGAGGGGTCGAACCTCACTCTCTCTTCACATCTGTGGTGCATTTTGACCGACGCTTTTGGATTTCACAGATTAGCCTGTAGAGTATCATTTATTATTTCCCAGGTTCCAGAACGTGCAGGCTCCAACTTCCCTCTCACCGATTACCAGGGTTTGGCGATTTAGTACCCTATTATTTTTCTTCTCCTTTATAAAGATTATTTTTAATCAAAACCTTTCTCACTCCATGCAGTGTCCAATTGATATCCGTTGCTATTGCTGAAAAAATCCTATGAGGTGCAGCATTTGGATTATTTCCTTTAATCTCAACATATCTCTTACAGATATAAGAGTGCATTTCTTCTCTTTCCTTCTCTTTGATAGTTTTTAAATCTTCCATATTTGAAATTTTTAATAAATGTTTTTCGTTTGTTAAGTAACTTGTTTAAAAACGTGGCAAATGTATAAAATTATTCAACACAATTACAAATAAATTCAACAAAAATTACAAAATAATTCAACACAACAACGTAACACATTAATTATTAAATCATTAAATTTAACATCATGGATAAAAAAATTGGACAAATAATAGAAGAACGCGTACGTCTTCAAAATATGGACGTTACAGAATTTGCAAAAAAGATAGGTGTAGAAAGAAGTAATGCCTACAATATCTTTAAAAGAGAATCTATTGATACAAATCTGTTGAAAAAAATAGGACAAATCTTAAACTATGACTTTTTCCAAGATTTGTTAGAAGAAAAAACAAAGCAAGAGATTGCTTTGAAGTCAAAAATTGATGCTACAACTTTCTATGTTCCTGTCAAACTTACGGAAGAAGAAATTGAAAGATTAGGCATCAAAGATAAGATTATAAGAGAATTAAAATGATAAATTAAAATTAAGAATTATGGAGAATATTAAAAAAAATAATGCCAAGATTACCTCAGGAAGGGGATATTATGAAACAATATGCGATTTGGAAGTATTGGTCAAAGATATTGATGCCATAATGGGAGAAGGATATGCAGCTGAACATCCTGACTTTTTAGGTTCAATAGTAATGTCAAGTACCATTCGAAATGCAGGTTGCGAAATCAGTGATTCAATTACTAGCTTATATGGTTCTTTAGATAGACTTATAATGATTCATCTAGAAAAAGATGAAGAACATAAAACCACAGATAGACTATGGTCAATTATCGACAAATTAACGGAAAAATAATGCGTCCGTGTTTTTAAGCACAGACGCATAAAATATTAAAAAACAGACAAATAAACGGACACTTTAATGAAAATCCACCGGCGGAAGACCGGCAAAAAAACACGAAAAACAGCAATTTTAAAAAGTTAAGTGATTGATAATCAATAATATTATACTGATATAGATTTCGGCCGGTTCGAGTCCGGTATCCTCCACAAATCATTATAACATATCTTGCAATCCAAACACATTATATATTTTTATTCCCCAATGTACTCCCACTGTAAAGGCAAGGCTTCATCTATATCTCCAGTCATTTTTCCGATATATATTTGGCCGCCCCTCAGATCATCAAAATAGATTCGTCCCCGTGGACTTTCAAGATAAACATTTTTATACTTGGGAAGCAACGATATATAGCAGTACTTTTCATTCTTTTCATTAACATAAAAACATGAATTCGGAACTTCTTCTCTATATTCTTCAAACGACATTGTTTCTTCATTCCACTGCACTTTGAAATATTGAGGAGCTACAGCCGTACCATATAATTTTTTTATTCCTAACAAATCTAATTTGACTATTGAATTTAAATTCTCTATTTTTTCTTCACGTAAATCGATGTAAATATTACCTTTTATATCTTTTTTTATTGAAACCGTAGCTGTAATTTTAGCCAAATGGTAATTACCTAATTCCTCCATATTGCCTTTCTGAACAGATAATACCATATTCATACCTATATGAATACCTGTTCCTTTATGATAAAGTTTTTTTACATTTAACACATTATTTTCTTTACAAGCACTCCCAAAATAATATAATTCTACAATGCCTTCTTTCAATAATTTAGATTCTGGAATTTCTCCTGTAAATACCATTCTTTCACTTGGAATATCAAATTCTGCCGTTAATTCTATCATTTCACCCAAAACCTTCCCATCATATATAGTACAATTAGGAACAGCCATATATAAATATTCCCTTCCACATTCATTGCCCCACAATATTTTTCCTTCTGGCAATACTAATCCAAAAAGTGTCCTGTTATCTTGATTCATTGAGAGTTCAAGTTTCACAGGTATCTTCGCCTCATCATTAACATTTTGAATATCATCTTTCTTGCATTGAACAAATAAGAAAGCAAGTACAATTATCAATAACACTTTCTTCATTTCACATCCTCCCTATTTTTTAATATTGAATAAAAAACACTTACCACTAACAATATAAGCAATCCATTTCCAAGTGGCGCATGTTCAACAATTTCCATATTTTTCAAACCCAAGCCTTCTTCATCAGCCAATATTATCAGACACCTATCAGCTCGATCATCTTGACAATTAAAGAAAGCATCTGTCTTTCGTTGCGCCATAATCGTTAATGACAAAACAAGGCACAACACTAATGTTGCAATTTTTGTTCTCATAAATTTTATTTTTGGTTAATCTTAATTTTACTTCGCAAAAATATAACGTTTTTTTTGAATAAAAAAGTTAAAAATTGTTAATTTTCAAGAAGTTAACGGTCAAATCCCAAAGTTAACGGAATAAAAATTTAGCTTCAAACTGAAAAATCGTCAAGTTCCATCAACATTTCATATAATACGAATTATTATTCCTTACTAAAACGTATTACAAGTATTTCGAATACACCTTAATATATATAGCTAATCTTTTTCTACAACAAACGACAACAACAATATCTTTTACCCACTTAAATCACTAATAATCAGCAATCTAATATTTCCATTCATATTTATTATTATTGAAAATTATTTTTAAAAAAATATCAAAGCCGCTATGATTTCTTCAATAAATTTCTTATTTTTGCGAGGCAAAGTGTCTTTAGTAATCTTCTAAAAAGATTCTAAATACAACTGAAACAAATTGAAATCATAACAACTAATTAATCAAAACAAAATGAACAAACACAAACTACCATCACGATCAAGAATTGCGAAATTCTTGGGTTTGGCTGCAATGGCAATTTGCATAACATCTTGTAATCCAGTTGATCCCAACGCTGAACTTACAAATGTCATCATCAACAACAATAGTGCAGAGTTATCTAAACGCGTCACTATGTATGGAAAAAATGACCCATCTAACAATACCAAAAGTGTCGCATCTAAATTAATAATGCCGGAAGTTCCTACTCCAGAATATGAGTTAATAATGGATAACAACTATAAGGACTGGGCTGCTGAAGCAAAAAACTATTTACTTCCAAAAGGAACTGTACTGACTACAGGGATGCAGTTTAAGGATAATACATATTACATTGAAGGCGAACTCACCATTACCAATTATTGGGGAAAAGGAACACTTATCGTAATGCCTGGCGGCAAGGTAAATTATCCTTCAAATATGCCTATCCATCAACTGAGCATTTTAAGTTATGGAGAGTTTAACATCACAGGAAGCAACCAGTTTAACATCAATTCAGGCTCAACAGTCATGATTTCCGGAGACCTCAGCTATCCTGATTTGTTGGTCGGCGGCGACCTCTACGTAAGCGACAGATTGACCACATCAGCCATGGAAGTACGTGAACACGCTGTATGCCAAGTTGACTGCAGTACACAAGTAGATGAATATATGATTCTCCACAATTATGCAGATTTAACTGTAAGCAGTTATCTTTCTACTCCATCAATAGAAATGAACTCTGCTTCAATATTGAGAATCGAAGCTGGTGGTCTTGTTAGCACCAAATCTCTTTGTCTGCAAAACCCATGTACTATTACCGTAAAAGGCGAAGATCTTGAATATGCCGTTCTTTCAGCTGACAAGATAGAAATACACACAGGTAATATTAAAGAAATGTTTACAGGATGGCTTGACATTCATTATCAAGAAATTAACAATTACAGCGGCAAAGAATTGGAATGGCTTTCAAGCATCAAATTAAATGGTGACACATATCTTACAGCCGACGGATGTCACCCTGAATTCGGCGAACAACCTGAGATTGAAACAGAACCAGTTGTTGGTCTCGAACACATCGCACAAATAGTGACACCAGACCATGGACACTACATCTCTTCTACTTGTATCCAAACAATGTCAGACATGGCATACGTATCATACCATACTCGCGGAGCTGATTATCATGGCTGCATTGAAGTTTTGAACGTATCTGAAGATATGTGTTCTATTCTCTCATACATGGAACATCCAACACTTGATTTCAACCACTTGATTTTAGACAACTCCAGAATCATTGCAGCTGGCGGCGAACCAAAGAATGGCGCATTCCTTGGTGTCATCAATTTAGGCGGTGGCATATTCCAAACCAATGATGCAGAACTCAAACAAATAAAATTAGATGGAGCATCAGCAAGCTGCGTCATTCGCAACGGAAATTACTTACACGCAACAACCAACGAAGGTTATCACTCACTCGACGCTAATTCATTCAGCACAGTAGCTTCAATTCCTTCAGCAGGTTCTTCTAAGTTTATCAGTTCCGACGGAACAAATATGGGTGTAGTATCACTCACCGATAAAAATTCAGAACAATCATTAGCCGTTTTAAATATGTATAATGCTTCTGACTACACATTCAGCGATCCTAAACAAACCATCACATTAGACATTATTGCTCCAGTCAATGGCAAAAACGTTATGCATATTGAAGGCAACGACACCTATGTTTGCTTGGGTAAAAATGGTTTAAAACGTTATACCGACGGCGTTGAAGTTGCTGAGTTTAAAGTTAGCGGAGACACTATTGCTGCTGCAAACGGTTTGGCTGTTGATAACAAATATGTATATGTTGCTTATGGACACGGCGGTTTGTTTGTCCTTAACAAAACAGATTTGTCTGTAGTAGCATCATATAGTTACACAGGAGGAAAATCAGCCAACTATGTTACTGTATCTGATGACATTTTGTATGTAGCATACGGACTTAGCGGCGTACAGATTTTCCGTTTGATTGAAAAATAAGACATTCATTATCTATACAAGATTATAAAATACGGGACAGGATTCAATCTTGCCCCGTATTTTTATTTATATTATTAGGAAATTACTATATTCTTAACGTAATCACATACCTTCAATCTGTGCTAAATCAGATGTCTTCTTTGGGTTCCAAGAATCTTTATAAGAAGAGAAGAAGAACAATTCTTTGGTATGCGCTAACAAACGTGTGATACGCAAGAAATATCCTGTATAAAAAGTGCTGAAGAATAAATATGGCATCAGCCTTTTTTCTTCAGATGACCTTTCTGACACCAACATGATAACACCAAATGCCACCAAAGAAAAACAATATCTAATCAACCATCCTACAATGAATATTTCCATCAGTCTATCAGTCTGTGAGAAGACAAGCGACAACATATAGAACACCCAAAGATAATTGAATACACAATCAAAGAGAAGGTTTTCCACATTGGAAATCCAGTTAAGGAAACTGAAGTGCTTATATGGCAGCAGTATGTCAAAATGCTTACGCAAACGGAAACGGATGAGCGATTTACTCCAACGCTGGCGTTGTTTGAAAAGAGCTTTCCACTTTACAGGCACATTAGTCATGCAGATGGCATCCTCGGCAAAGTAAACCTTATCACCGGATTTTCTTATTTTCTGTGTAATATCTCCATCCAATCCTGGACCAATATCCCACATACCGAACTGCATCAGTTTCTCGCGTTCGAAAGCTCCAAAAGCACCAGAAATAATATGGTAGATGCCCAATGTGTTAGTTACCATACGACCCACTTGGATTGTCTTCAAGTATTCTAAGGCTTGCATTGATGTACATAGATTCTCTCCTGAGTTACGAACCTTCACGCAACCTCCCACAGCCTTAATCTTTGGATCATAATAGAATGGTATGAGGATTTTTTCTATTGCGTCACGGTCTAAGGATGAATCGGCATCAAGATGAACAATATACTTGCCTTTTGCATAATGAACACCAAAGTTTGCCGCACTAGCCTTACCTCCACGCACATCAGAACGCAGATATAAGTCAATATATCCAGCTTTCTCCAAATCTCTACATATCAACGGTGTAGCATCATCAGAGCCATCATCTACGATAATAATCTCATAGTTTTTATAAGTCTGTTCACTGAGCGATTTCACTAACTTATAGATATGCTTACCTTCATTTTTTCCTGGAGCCAAGATAGTTATCAGCGGATTCTCTATATACAGTTTCATTCTTGCCACTGCACGTTTTCGTTCTCTGCTACGATATGTAATTTTGTACCAAATAGCAATGAGAAATTCTACCAAATAATAACGAGGGAATTCAATAATAAATAAGAACCAATAAGTATTGATTACAGCACTCCATGACAGATTTCGAGTAAAACAAGCAACGATACTATCTATTATGTCAAAGCAGAAATCCAACATATTAGTTTATCTTTCTTACATCAATTAAGTTTGCTAATTCTACTGATGAAGGCATCTATCTTTTCACCATCGTACTGATACAGATAATCTTGGTCAACCACCTTTACGCCATCTTGTTTCAGTTCGACAATTCTCAACAGATCCAAATACTCTTCATTCATCTGTTCTTTTAACATTTCAAGTTTGTCAGTCTGCACTTTTGCAGCTATATATATGTAGTGGTGATTATACGAAATGTTATGATAGTAGTATCTTTTCTGAAGATAGCTCACAAAGTCCATGATATTTTCTCTTTTCACCTCATTACCTTCTATCTTGAATCTATTGATAAGAACAGTCTCATTTTTTTCATGTGAATAAGAGAAGAGGCGTATCTGCGACAAGAATGAATCAAATCGTGAATAGCCCGACCAAATATCTTTACTTACAGCCAGCAATGCATCGTTTGATGATAGAGCTCTAAGACCTTCGTCAGTGAACTCATAGCTATATATATCTTGCGGCATCAACTCCATTGGTGTCATTGTTTTCATGCAAGAAGTACAGTAAACCTTCATCCTTGTATGCAAGAATGTATGGTTACACTCTTGACATGTATATACGTTAGACGGGCGGTCATAATCCACGCCTATATGTCGTAGCATTTGGTGACATTTCGGGCAACGCAATTCACCATCATAGGCATAGCTTGATTCTGGAGAGATATTGGCACAGCGGAAGTGATGCAATACAGGTTCTTCATTCAACAATGAAGACGAACACTTAGGACAAGCCTCCATATAAAACAGATGAGAGCCTTTGCAATGTGGGCACACATGTATTCTTTCTATGAAGCTCTCTTGTTTGGCATATCCCAATTCGCACAAGGTATAATTGAATTGAACAAAATCTGCTTTCATATTCAAGAAGAGATTACTCTGCTGAGCGACAAACAAGGCTGTATGTCCTTTAGCATAAGCTTCTTCCAATGATATAGTGAAATTATACATACCTCTCGATATGGCATACTTACACAATTTCAAGAAATACACATAGTTGTTAGCCTTTACCTCTTTGATGTCAAAAAGTTCAATCAGGGCTAACTTGTCATAAATCTCTTCTATACGTTCGCTCATTTTTTCATCGTCGGGAGTGGAAACAAAACCATCTACCAATGGTTTTAATTGATATGCACGAGCGATTAGTGTAGAAGCCAAAAATCGAGGTTTCATGTGAGATTTAACGCCATGTATTGACGATATATTCTGCAGCTGATATGATAGTTCATAGTGCGACTGGCCAGTATCTTCTATGAAAACCACATCGAAATCTTCCGACTTAACATCATTTATGGCATCTAAAGGAACAATTCCTTTTACTATAAGTATTTTGCGACCTTTAAGGTTCGTTTTAATCTTATAACTGTAATCCTTATAACTATAATCCATCATTCTCTTCCTCTGCTATTAAAATACAACCGATCTTTAAGTTCTTCCGGAACGTCCAAACCTTTCGGTGTTTTTAGCTGCATGTATTCATCCGGTTTTACGTCTTTGTAATCTCTGTTGTTAAAACGTATCAATACAGGCATGCCATTAACCAGCGACCAAAACGGGATTTTCTGTCCAGGATCAATACGCAACACTGCAATGGCAGCAGTATGGTTTTTAGACAAGTTGTTGCGATAAGCTTCCGGGATAGGCTCTGTTCGTGCGCCCATAGATACAACAGTTGCAGTATATTCCACATCATCATTAACGATGACATTTGCTTTGAAGCCTCGGTTAATATATTTAGCCTTATCAGGTGTAACATACGCCATTATATACACATTGTCCTTTTCCAGGTCGAAAGACTGCGTCTCGATGACATCCTCGCCGCGCAACACTAATGAGTACTCTGAAATCCAGTTTCGAGTAACCAATCCGGAGTCAGCAGCAACGACATAGTGTATAAGGCCCATATTTTTCATTTTCTTCTTGTTGCGTATGTTTTGTATAGTAAATCCTGCGCTTACCTCACTCAAACGATCTACAGCCTCTTGTGATTCTTCTATAGTCTTACGCATAACTTGTAATCTGCGTTGCAGAGCTTTGAGTTCTTCTTCTGTCTCTTTATAGTCACGTTCCAATTGAAGTTTATACGCATTATCGCTAAGACCAAAGCGAATATTATGATCTTCCAAGGCAATCTGCCGCTTGATTTCTTGTTTCTTTGCTTGCAAGACGGCTAAATTCTGATAAGCCAATCCATATTGTAACTTCAAGTCTCGCGAGTTCACTATAATTTCAGACTCCGTATTGATATTTCCGAGTTCGTGAAACCAATCTAACGACAGATATGAATATATGGTATCGCCAGGCTTAATAAGGTCACCATTGTGCTTATAAATATCATATACAAATATATCCTCCGAAGCACGGAAACGTACATTATGCACAACCACATATCCATTGAAATCAATATATACGACCTTACGAATACAATATAAGACTACAATTATTATAACTAAAGCGAATATAAATGCAAACAACGCCTGCTGCTTGTTTTGTTTCTTTTTTCGTTGCAGCAATATTTCTTCTATTTCAGCCTGTTCTTTATCGCTTGTAAAATGAAAATCTTTCATAACTATTTATTCTCATTTTTTAAATTACAAAAATCAAATATAGATTGTTGAAGTAGCAACACTTGCAAGTCTGCAATGCAACAATCTCTCTTATATTGGTATGAATAATAATTTTCCCAACATGTCAGATAGTGGTTATACTCCTTTATCCTCGATATGAAATTATATTCACCAACATGTCCTTGATAGTTTTCTCTACGAAGCAGCATATATTCCCTCAATACTTCGATACGTTTAAGTTCTCCAGCTAATCCTCTGTTAGCCCTTTCTATTTCAAGCAGGATAGTCTCTACCTCTTCCATCAACAAGGCTGTTTGTTCTTCTTTTTCCATTGTTTTCTGCAAACGTTCAGCTGTCAGTGCTTTTTTCTTGCGAGATTCTTGTGCTGAAAGTGGTATTTGAAATGAAATGCCCATATCTAAGTTTGACGAGTTCGTCATTTCAGGACGCATATAGTATGAATATCTTAAAAACGGTGATAATCCCAATGAAGTCCAATAGCCTGCACTCTCTTCCTTTTGTCGAAGAATCTCCAATTGCAGATCTAAAGTATGCAACTGCAATGCTTTTTCTCGTATATAACTCTTTAATCGAGCAGTATCGATCTGTATAGTCACACCACCTTGTGGTCGCACCAATTGCGACGCTATAGGATAATCTTCTGGTATAGACTCTAACAATCGTTCAGCTATCGCCTGCTCGTCCATAAGTTTCAGCAATTCATCAGTAGCGATGCTGCGGTCAGAAACCAAATACATCTGTGCATCTGTCAACAACTGAAGATTATTGATACGGAGTTTCAGAACGCTTACAAGGAGACTATCATACTCTTTGCGTAAGTATTCCTTTTGGCGTTCTATCATTTGGTTTGCATACTCTTGTTCCAAAGACACACGCTCGAGCTCACCCATAAGAGACAACTCTCTGAGTCGCTCTTTTCGGTTAATGAGCGAACTATTCATAATATTCCATCTCAGTTCGGCTTGCGCTTTTACCGAATAAACAGCCAAAGCATCATCCTCGTCATAATCCACTCCGAGTTCTTGGCCTGCTCGATAATAAGTCTGTCCCGAAAAAACCAGACCTGTTTCGGCTTTCAGTGCATATTGTTGACTTTCAACTTTTGCATCGATAAGCGAGTCCATAGCATTCACTCCCATTCTCTGAGAAGCTGTATCCATTGCTATTGGTCCGAAATCGGTTGTAGTCGGAACATGCCGAAAAATCAGCGTGTCCAACATTTTGAAATGCGTTTCGAATCGTTTAAACAGCGTTTCATCTTTTCTAAGAGACTGAGCGTTAACAGACGAAAAGGATAATATTGAGAGAATCAATACTATTATGAAGATTGCCGATAATTCTTTTAACAATTTCACGATTTAGAAATTATATATTATATAAATGTCTTAAATTCTTCATAGTTCCTTATCAACAAGTTAGGTATATCTAACCTATGAGGGCATCTGCCTTTACATAAATTACAACGTAGGCAGTTTTCTATTCTTTTCATCTTAGTTTTCCATTCTTCTGTCAGATATTCTTCATGCGATTCTTCACGTAAGAAAAGATTCATTCTTGCGCAATCGCTGATTTTTATACCGGCAGGACATGGCATACAACGTCCACATCCGCGGCAAAATTCTTCTGTTGACATCAGAATATCATTGAAAACAGAACGTACAACCAGTGAGCTGCGACACCTGCTACGAGACCGCCTACAGTGTGAGCCAAGATAGCTTTTGATGTAAGGCTGCGGAATCCGAGTGAGTCGAGCATAGCTGTATGTGTGCTAAGATAACCGCTCCAGCACATACCCATAGCTGTGAAAACTGCTATAGCGTTGCCGTTGATGATTCCTTCTTCGATGAAACGAGGGATGAGACCGAGAGCTGCTCCAACAGCACCGAGAGCTGTGATAGGGAATGCTACTAATTGTGGACTTTCAAAACCGAACAACCACTTGAATACGAAGTTAATTTTTTCAGCGAGATATGGCAATAAAGCAACACCTTCGTAAGCACCGCCTTGATATCCGCCTTCTGGTGCGCCGAATGTAAGCATCATAACAACTGTTGAAATAATGAGAACACCAGGAATGATAGCAAGACCGATTTCAACGCCTGACTTGCCGCCGTCGAGGATAGCATTCAAGAAACGTAAGAATGCGCTGCCTTCTGACTTGAAAGAAATTTGTTGCTCATCACCTTCTTTATCACTGATTTCTGCATTTAGTTCAGGATTTGATTTCAAGATGAAACGTTGCATCAAACGTGTTGAAACGATACTTCCGATAACAGCGCCAAGCAAACCTACCAATGCTGCTGGCAAAAAGCCTTTACCCATCATAAACATAATCACGACGAGGCCCATGCCGAAAGCGGTACCGAAGTTTGTTAATGAAATAAGCTGATATTTTTTAAAATAGCGAGCGAAGTGAGCGTCTTTAGAAAGACTGATGATGGCTGGGTTGTCTGACAAGAATGTCATGATGCC
>JAEIGA010014323.1_pt1 | contig 12076 bp, 12 predicted proteins | sample 9270691 | NCBI WGS metagenome assembly JAEIGA01 (sample SAMN17057246, study PRJNA624740) | gut metagenome | biome: biome; isolation source: fecal sample | host: Bos grunniens | place: China: Xizang | collected 2019
AATGGTCGCACCGTCTCGGAATAAACGGCACCGATATGGTCCTTGTGCCTGCACCGCCGATATTAAACTTATGCTCCCACTCTCCGCAGGAATCGTATTGTACAAAAAAGTCAACGCTTGTACCAAAGTCTAACCCGATACGCATGTTGATTCTCGCTATATACTTGTTGTCGGGAGACGAATAGCCTATAGCTCCTGTCTCAACGCTCCACTCAACCTCGTCCTCTCGAATTGCAACAAGGTCATCGCTGTCTATAGCCGCAAGACATTTGCTTTCAGCATCGATAAAGTACAGACCGTCCTTGTGATTCGCAATGCATAATACCCTTGTGTCATCCTCCCGACACCATATGTCGTTTTTGCTGTCAAAAACAAACATATCGTACTTGCCGTCCGAGCCCTTCATCGAAATGTAATACTTGTCTCCTGCGGCACCTGCAACAGCATCACTGTATCTGTCCTCGCCCAAGTCATCCGAAACGGATACAGGTAAACTTCCGTTGTACGCGCACACACAGTTCGCAGACTTATAAAACAATGTCTCGTTAACTATCGCAAGACTACCGCCCGAGCCTCTCTGAACGCCTCTGCACATCGTCTCTTTCGTCTGATGCGCTCCCGTTGTCGATATCGCAACCTTAATAAAGCTGTTCTCCTTGAAGAACATCGGATACCCAAGATAACTCACAGCACCCGTAAATACTCCGTCAGAGCCGACAGTCGCCGCCCAAGAGTCTGTCGATATTCCTTGAAAACAGTTCCAATTCTTGAAGTCTCCCAGCTTGCAACAATAAATCTCGTGACCGTCCTTTGAGCATCCCCAAAGCCTGTTGCCGCACTCGGTTATGTACTCCATATCGGGAACACTTCGCTCAAACCTGAAAAGAACAGGCAATGTGTCCACTTCGCCCTCAAGACTACCCTCGTTGTCACCCTCTTCGGGATAAATGGGCATCCCGAGAATACCGGGGATTACAATACTTGTGTCTGTCTTGTCAACGATGTATGTGTTTGTCGTGTACGTGCCGTCATCCTCAGCGTTTATAAGAATATGCTCGAGACTTACGTCAAACAGATTCTTAACCGTTGTCGTAACCTCTCCCGTCTCCTCGTCCTTTGTGGTCGTAACCTCAACGCCGCCGCTTCCGATTTTGTTCTCGGAGGATATCTTAATGCCGTCACCCTTTTCAAAGCCCTCGGAAATACCGCTTGCAGTTATCTGTACATAGGTTGACGTAACATTAAGCCATATTCCCGTAGTCGCCGAATAAACCTTGAGAGACGGCTTTCCCGATGAGCCTACACTCATCAAATAATCGCCGTCCTTCGGCGGATTCTCCTTGTAATATTCGTTCGTGTGCCAAGCTATAGCCTTGCCGTCTGCCTCGCACATAGAGAAGGTAATAATCTGCCCTTCGTGTAAATCGAATCGGGCATCCATTTTACCGCCCTTGCCCGTCTCTGTATTTATCCAAATCTTGTCGGGCATTACAATAATGTTGGCACCCATTTTCGTCATGGTTTTCGGCGATGCGTCACTGAATGTTACACCGTCCACCTTTAATGCCTCGCCGTCCTTGTAAAGCACCTTGCCGTCAATCCAATATAGGCTATCCTTGTCAAGAAGCCCTTGAGGATCAGACAAGGTCTTTACAATGCCTCTCTTCGCCCTCGGAGAAAGTATCGGAAAATACCTCGAAGTCATATTCTTCATATCAAAAAATTGTCCCTCGGCACAAGATAATCGATGATTGTACCCACCAAACACCGTTGTCATGTCCCTGTGCCTTTCGGTCTCCTGAAGTCTCGGAAATTCCATCATTATACCTCCTTCAGTTTTGTTGCCGTCTTTCGAAGCAGCCAGTATATGTCCTTGTCGGATGCCGCCTTTCGCTTCCAAAGCTCGACATTGTCAATGATACCCGCCTTGTTAAGCACCGAAATATACTCGGCAATCTCCTGCACCTCGTCATCTTCGGCATATGTCCCGACTCTGTTCGGAATGCCGATAAAGTCCGCAGGATTTTCCTTCACCGCCGTACCATACTTTCGTACTTCGTAATGCGTATGCGCTCCGAAGGAATAACCCGTATTCCCCATAACACCAAGCCTGTCACCCTTTTTAACCGTCTTTCCCGCCGATACCGAACGAGATGCAAGGTGGCAAAGATAAATGCTGTGCTTCTTGTCAAGCGTATCAAGACGAATATAATTGCCCCATTCCCAAGTCCTGTTAGACTTGTCAAAGACAATCGTACTCGCACCGATAACGCCGTCACAAGGCGCGTAAACTGTGGTATCATCTTCTCCCACAAGGTCAATGCCGTAATGCTGAGATGTTGCACCGTTAATCGTTCTCTTACCATAAGGAGAAGTCACCCTGAATTTGCCCTTAAAGCAGCTCCTCATCACTCATTCCTCCTTTTTAGCGAAGCCTTCGCCTTCTTCTCCGCCGCCTTCGCGTCCTCCTTCTCCCACTCGCGCTCTTTGTACTTCTTCTTCACCTCGTATATCTTCCCGAGGCACCCGCATTCAAAACCGAACAGCGCAATTACACTCGCGCAAAGCACCTCGGGAACGCCGCCCGTAACCTCGTACAGCTGAATCATCTTAAGCACAAAAGCAATGAGCATCACAAGCACGATAATCAGCGAAATATCCGACTTCGTGACCGCCTTCTCCTCCTTACTCTTCTTCGCCGCCATCTTTCTCCACCCCCTTGCCTTGTTCCTTCGACAGCTCATACACCGCCGACTCAATCATAGCATTAAGGTCTGAGCTTATCACATCAACGTCAACGTACAGCCCCTTTGATGCAAGATAGTCGATAACATACTGCTTCTTAACCGCACCCATCCCCGAGCCGTAAAGCTGTTCAGCCGCATATACCGCAATCTTGACAGCCTTGTATATAAGGTCAAGCTGCTCTGTCGATACCCTCGACTTTATGTAAGGCATAAAAATGCCCGTAAGAATAAGCCCCAAAACCGCAATAATAAGCGAAACAATCTGTGTAATGTCCATCTTTAGTACCTCCGTTAACTTATGATATCCCACTCACCGACTTCGGCTCTTATCTTGTCGATAAAGCTGTTCCCTTCGAGAGCCTTGTATGAAGAGTAATGCAAAAGAAAATCCTCAAATTCATACTGTCTGATGGTCTTGGTTTCCTTGTTGCGATAATATGTGCGGAGCATCTCGCTTCGATGCTGACACTTGATGCCTTCCATAACCTTTTCAAGCTTGTCCTGTGTCTCGTCTTTGAACTTCTTGAAATGCTTCCATATCGCATACACAGCACCGAGGATGACACTCAAGTCGGCAATAATAATAGCAACCGTTGATAATAAATTCACCACGCCACCCCCTTAATTCGCTGTCGGCTTGACAAGGTAACCGCCGCAATTTGACGAAGTTGAGAAAACAAGAGAATTTCCCCAAGTCTGTGCTGTGCCTCTTGGATCATTTATGTAAACGCCTCTTTCGGCGGAGTATATTTTGCAGTTTACGAATGAACTGCTTGAAGCATCTGTTGTGGCGAAAGAAATTGACGGGAGATATATTTCACAAGAATCAAAATTGCCATCATATACCCCAAAGTATTCTGTCATACCGATAAAGCAATTCTTGATTTCTGCCCCCATACCCCAACCATAATAGTTTCCTACATTGAAACTGCGGCATTTAATGTTGCACCCCTTTGCCTCGCCCCTGATTGTAACCATATCGCCGTCAATTGTGCAGTTTTCGAGAACGCCAAAGCCTGCATAGCCTAAGCCATCGGGATTGAATTCGTTTCCGACATAGAAATTGTTCAAAAACTCAAAACCGCACCAACAACTTTTGACATTCGGATAAAGGACATCAAAATCCCATCGTTCATAATTAAAAATACCGCCTCCCGAAATCCAAACGGGGAATTCAATCTTCGGCATTCCAATGCCGATGAAATTAATGTCCTTAACTACATCAAACTGACTTAACCCCTTGTAGACACCCGGCATAACAAGGAAGGTCTCGCCATCAGAAGCCGCCTCGACAGCATCCTTAAAAGCCGTAAGACCATCTTCCGTTGTTGCTATAAAATCACAATCATCGGTAAAGCCTATCTTTCGGAAGCCACCGCCCGAAGAGCCACCCGCACCCGAAAGAGCCTCCTCAACCTTCTGCGTAAGGTCAGTCATTTGCTTTACTCTCGCATTCTCCGCGTTTACTCTCTGTGCCTCCGCTTGATTTCTTAACGCCTCCGCAGACACCCTTCTCGCTTCCGCTTCACCAAAGCTACCTGCAGTGGCAAATACTTCGTCCGCCGCCTCTCTCGTTGCGCTTGCCATCCTATAAACGTCACTGCTGACAGTCTCAACCTGAAGCTTCGTGTTGTCTGCACTCACCCTCGCACTTTCCGCACGAACAGCAGAAACTCTTGCCTCTTCCGCCTTATCGGAAGCTCTGACAGCACTCTGCCTTGCCTCTTCCGCAGATATAGCCGCCTTCTCTGCAATGTCCGCATTACTCTGACATCCGCATGAGCCGATATCGTTCTTGGCACCGCCCATTACAGCACCGCTTATCGGCATATGAGTCTTGTTGTACCACTTCTTAAACTCGGAAAGATATGTGTTATACAGCGCAGCAGAATTGTTATATCGCACAATCTCGCCGTTCTCTCCGTCAATCTTCATCTTCAGATACTGCGGATACAGCCTGTCATACGGGCTCGGCACTATAAGCTCTGTTGTCAGCTTGTCCTCGGAGTAACCTTCAAAAAGGTCATACCTTCCGTCATACCCCTCGTGAGTCTTTAAAACGTCATTGATAATCGTACCATCCAAAAAAGACAGCCACATTACCTTTTCCCTTGTTGTGTATTGATTCGGCTTTGAACTATCGACAAGGTCAATACATTCCTTTATCGTCATCGATAAATCCCTCCTTATAAAAAAATAAGGAGAGGAACAAACACAAATAATGCCGTTCCTCTCCTTTCACAAAAATAGAATTACTTGAGCATTTCCGCTCTCTTGCTTTCCTCAGCTTTGTTCAAATTATCAACATAGCGCATAGCATATTCCTCCGCCTGTTCGTTGTTGCGGATTACCTCTGCAACCTCTACGGGAACATCAACGTACTCACCGCGCTTGATGATGTAATTTCTGCCGTTTACCGAGAAGAACTCCTCCTGAACAGCATTCTGCCCTGAAAGCTTCGGAAGCTTCACCTGCACTCTCTTTGCCTCAGCATTTATCGTATTCTTTTTTGTTTCTGCCATTATTTTTTCCTCCATAAATTTTGGATTTAGGAGGCAGATGGCGAGTCTGCCTCCCATAGGATTTAAATGTTATTATCAGTTTTCAGTATCAACAAGACCGAAGCTTGAGCCGGATTCAACTCTGAGGAGTCTTTCCTGATAGAGAATCTTCGCTCCATGGCAAAATTTGTAGCCGATTGTGGAAAATTGGTTGAGAGGTCCACCGATCTGTTCGCGAGGCTTAACTATCATCTCCATGCCCTCTCCTTCGGGATCGAGAATACCGAATGCCTTTGCGCCGAGGAAGAGTGTTGCATATACCATAGAGCCGTCTGTGTTGTCACCATTGCTCCAAATCTTGCCGTTTGTGGTTTCGATGAAACGAACACCGTGAAGCTCACCGATTTCACCCTTGAAGATAGGTGCAGTATCGTTGTATTTGTGGTATTCCTTCCATTCCTCGGACTGACGAAGGTCATAAGATACGGAAGGATGGATAAGAGCAACATAGTATCCGTTAATCTTGGGAGCCTTGTTCTTCTTAAGCCAAGTAGCAGCCTTGTTTACAATTTCGGGAGTAAGGATGCAACTTTTTGAAAGACTTGTTCTTGATCCAACATCTCCGGCATACATAACAGAGTTACCTGCCACAAGAATGTTTCTTGTAAGAGTATCGTATGTTTCGCCTTCAGCCGCGCCCATTTCCTCTGTAGCACCGAAGATTACATCGTCATAGGATTCAAGCTCAAGTCTGTCAGATACAGCCGTGAAGTCACCGTGCTGTGTGATTTCGCCCTCAATCTTGGTCATACCAAATGTCTGACCTGTAGGGATAACACCTTCCTGAAGAGGAGTCATAGCCTTTGCAAATGTGTTGAACTTTCTCCATTCAACCTTGTTGCCGTGCATAGGCTGTTTCTCACCGAACTGTGTGAACACCATTGCTTCTCTTGCATTCTCAAGAAGTGTAGTGTCGTAGAATGTCTTCATTGTGGGAGACATTCCCGACTGTGTAGTAACGTTGATAGGATTTACATCAGCCGCAAAAAGCTGAAGATTAAGTACATAGTTTGTCATAATATTTCTCCTTTCTGTTGTAAATCAGGGAGAGATATTATATATTTGATTTATCTCCCTGACTTCTTTCGTCTCTGCTCGTCTGCATACTTACGCAAATCCGCAAGAGACATATTTCTGAAATCGTTCTGCACAACAGAGGGAGCATTGGATGATACACCGTTCTCAATAGGTCTTGCACTGTTGGAAGCAACGGCATTAGCCGTCTGTGCCTGAATCTGCCGCGAAGCCATCTGGACTGTTGCAGGCAATATCTCGTTCCAATGACAAGCCATATAAGCCGCAGTAGTATCTCCGTTATTCACCGCACAAAGCCTTCGGAACTTCTCGTTCTGCATCTCGGTATCGAGGTCAAATCCGGGGAACTGTGCCTTTGTCTTTTCGGCATTCTGACGAAGCAGCATCACCTGCTGTCTTGCCTGTTCCTGCCTCTTTGCCTCGGCTTCCTGTGCCTCTATACGAGCAACCTTTCGTTCCATGGTGACTATCCTTCGTGCTTCTTCCGCAGAGATATCATGCTCCATAGCATAATTCTCATAGTAAGAGTCATCAGCCTTAATATTCTCCTCTAACTCCTGCAGGTAGTTTTCGGAATCGACATTTATGCCGTATTTCTGTGCTACGGTCTCAAGCAGAGTCTTAGTCTTGTCAAGCTCCTCTTCAATGCCCTTGTACTTCTTTAGCCTGTCACCGATAGTCCTATCCATGTATGCCTTGTGTTCTTCCTTATGTGATTTGATAAAATCATCATAAGAAATTTCGTCTGTTGTACCTTGTGCATCGGTAGTCTGCACATTTTTTGTATCATCGGAAGCCTTCGCAAACGTCGACTTTTGCATAGCTTTCTCATAATACTTCTTCGCCTTCTCGGGGATGGAGGCAGGAATTTGCTTTTCTCCCGAATTTTCTGAGCCTGTAGCCTCTCCGACAGCACCTCCGGCAGAGCCACCGTCTCCACCGTCACCGCCGCCTTCACCGAACAGCTGTAGATTCAGATTAAGTTTGTCGAGCATATAAAATACTCCTTTCGTTTCTGCATTTTTTAGAAGATGCGACCTTCGTTGTGCCCATTATAAAACATTAAAATATGCCTTCGCCACCCCCAACGGACAGCAAAGGCATATTTTTGCAAATTATTTAAGAAAAACCTTGACATTGTCGGGATAATTACCCGCAACAAGCAGAAAACCCTGCATTATCGTCAGAAAACTCCTCGCAATATTACCGACAAATTCCGACTTCGGAACGCACTTCAGATGCCCCTTGCCGTCCTTGTCTTCAAAGATAACGTCCTCCGAGAGCATCTCCCGAGATTCCATAAGAGTCTGCCCAAGAGTATAAAACAAAGTCGACACCGCCGAGCATACAATGTCATTGCCCTTCTCGGCAAAATCCGCGTGACCGTCAACAACCACGTCAAAATCATCGGGACGAAATGTTATTTTAATCATACGCCCTCCTTAATCCGCCTGCGTAGACTCTCTCGCCTGACTTCTCGCCTTCTCGACAAACGGATGCTCCTGCACCTGATTAACCTCGGGATTAGCCATCCCCATATCAACAGGCATCTGCATGCCGCCCTGACCGAGAATTTGCTGTGCCACTTGGTCACCAAGCTCGGGAGAAATCTGACTTGCAAACTGAAGAGCCATCTGCTGGTAGAGAAGAAGCATCTCCTGAAGTGTGCCGTTCTCGGAAATCTTCCGCATTACCTCGTCCTTCTTTTGGAAGTCCATCATATTAAGACAGGCCAACGCCGTATCAGCATTCTGAGGAGCGAAGAAGCCTGAATTGTAGAAGTTAAGTGCAAGCTCGTTAATCTCCATCTTCTTGTACGGATTCGCCTTCTCGCTCGTCACGTCAATATCAAATTCGGGAAGCCGAAGCCCCATATCCATACCCATAGTCATCTGAGGCTGTCCCTTAAGACCGCTGTTGTCATAGTTTACAAACTGCTCCTGCATTCCATCGGGATTGATGCGGAATGTCCTCGGCACATCGTAAAACTGACGTATAAGCTCCACAATCTGATAGCAAACCTCTCTGAATGCTCTGTGGAAGGTCTTGTTCGAGCTTCTCGCACCCTTGCCTGCTGTCTCCTGAAGAGCCGCAACAGCCGAAGCCGCCGTAATTCCGGCAGGCGCAGTACCGTTCGCCACATCCTGATTGTTTGTGATGTACTTTATCTCGTCAATCTTCTGCTGAAGGAAATTGAAGTAAATGCCGTTCAAAGGCTTGTAGTCAATAGGTCTTATGTTCTCCTCGCCGATATTGCCCTCGACTCGCACAAACTTTTTCGTCTTGTCGTTGAATTCCGCAAGATTTATCGTACCGTCATCACGAACGAAATACCGAGGAGAAGCACCCTCAAGCGCATTGTCAACAATCGCCTTATTCAGCTGGTCAATCTGTATCTGCGTATCACGACCAATGTCAGTAAGACCATATCCGCATATGCTACCCTCGATGGGATACAACGCCATCGTTACAAAGGGATACATACCATGCTCATAAAGCCCCGTCTCGGCAAGCGGCTTCGCAATCGGCACCGTCAGCGGCACTCCCGTCTCGGGATCTACCGTCACCTTGTCCTTGCCCATTATCTCATTTTCAGTTGCATAAAGCACAATGTCGTTGACGTACTTGACGTACTGTAAGGTCTTTTTGCCGCCAACGTAAGTGTGGTAATACCAATCTACAACAACCGACTTGTCACTTGTGTCAACGTTGTCATCATACAAATACTTCGCAAGCGTAACCGTCTTGCCGCCGAGCTTACCTACCGTCTGCGGATACCTCTGCTCAAGCAAAGCATTGTCCACCAGCTCTACATTAAAGATGTTCTGCGACTCCTGAATATCGGTAATACCCGGTTCCCAAAAGAACTGCAAAAGGTCAATCTTCTTGACCACAATGTCCCCGAGCCCATTGTGCTTCGAGCCATCCCAAAAAATGCCCTGCACACCGCCGCCGTTCTTCAGAACGTACCATACAAAGTCGGAATATACATCCTCGTACCTGTTCTGCTCGAGAATAATCGGCACTATCGCAGACAGCTTCACCGCCTCGCCCTTGTCGTCCTCCTGCCTCGGCTGGAAGTTACAAGTCGGATAACTATCCATTGCATCCGAGTACCTCGCCTGAATACAAGACCATAACCACGCCGTAGCAGGCTTGTAATCGCCGCTTCCGTCCTGCATGTAATTCCATTGACGAAGCTTCCAAAATTCCTCATTCGCGATAATCTTCTGCTCAAGTCGAGCCTTGCCCTCCTTGTACTTGCGAAGAATCTTGGAAGCCTTCCGCACCTCTGCCTCACCTATTCTCGGCTTCTGCTGTGCAAGCATCTCCTTTTTCTGCCGTGTGCGCTCAAGCATCTGCATTTCCTTCTGCGCCCTCTGCTGAAGCTCTGCCTGCTTTGCTTCGGGAGTCGTCTGCTGTCCCTGTACCGCACCCTGCTCGGGCATCGGCATCATCTGATTATTGTCCATGTCTCTACCTCCATATTGCCTTGTTATATTTATGTGTCTTTGTATACTGATTAAGCGGATCGTGCATAGGCACCTTCGCCTCCGCAACCTCCCTCGGAGCAATCGGTCTCATCATACAGAAATACCTGATGCTGTCAAGAATATGGTCCTCAAGGTCGGTGTCAAGGTCTTCAGGCTTATGCTCGTCATACATCATAAGCGGAATAACTCTGACAGTATCCTTGCAAGACGAGAATATGTACAGCATACTCTTGCCGTACTCATCGAATTTAAACCTCTCATGTATCTGCATCCAACCCGGTATTCTGTCATTAATACCTTTGTCAAACCACAAATGCTGTTTCTCGGCCTCTTCGATTATGGCAATACCCCTCGAGCCGTCCCAAATGCTCGGATCGGCAACGCCATGTATTGTCTTGCCCTTCAAAAGCGGATGCTCCCTTTCTATCCTCGCAATCTCGGCGAATTGCTTCTCAGGCGACCACTTCACACCCTCATTCGGCGTTCCGGTACAGCCGTACAGCTCCGCTATCATGTAAGCACAGCCGTCATAGTCCACCGCATACCAATTGCAAGCGAAAGGCTTCCCGAAGCCAAAGTCGTAAGACCTGTAAACCTTCCACGACTTCGGCACCTCGAACGGCTCAATGACGTGTGTCCACCTATGCTCCTGCAAAGCCTCCTCGACCGTAATCCCTGCATCATAACAAGCCTGCGGCTCGGGAGTCACTCTGAATTCCTCGAAGAAAGCACCCTCAAACACATCCCATCTACCCTCAAGCCAAGCCTGCTTAAGCTTCGGAGGCAATGCCTCAAGCTGCTTAATATAGCTCGGATTGCTCTCCATCAGAGCCTTGTTGTCCGTCACAAGACTTTGTATGAAGGAATAATCTTCGGGATGCTCCCCAACGTTGTAAACCTTGTCAATAAAGAGCCTCTTGATGTATCCGTGTCCCTTTCCACCGGGATTGCAAGTGTAGTATGTCCGCTTCGGGAAGTCATTGACACCACGGACACAGGCACATATCTTCTTCATCTGATCCTCGGAAAGCTGTGTAGCCTCGTCAAGGAACAGCACATCAACTTCGGTACCCTGATAGCGGTCAACGTCCTTCTCGGTATCACAGTACCGAAAGAGAATCTCGCTACCATTTCGGAAGCGCATCTCCTTCTTTGAGTCGTTATACTTCGCCACAGCACCCTTCTGACCGCACATAAGCAATTCCTTCAAAGGCTTAATGTGGTTAGCCGTAAGCTCGGGGAAGGTCTTACGCACTATCATCACTTTAATACCGCTGTACATAAGGCAGAGGATGATAGCCTTGAGTCTTATCGCAAAGCTCTTACCGCCGCCTCTTGCACCGCCAAACGCAACGTTTGAATGCTCATCTGTGAGGAACAGCTCCTGCTTCGGGGAAGGCGTAGGTAACTTAAACACCATACTTGCCGATGCCCCCTTCCATAGTTACAACAATTTCGCTGTCCTCTTCCTCGGTCATAGCATCCTTACGCAGCTTCTCAATCCTTGCCTCTTGCTCCTTAAGGTCAATATCAGACTTAACACCCTTAATGTCCTTAATGTCCTTCAAAGCAGAAGTAAAATGCTTGATGCTCTGAGAATCAAGCACTTCCATCTCATCAAGTGTGTCCTCTATCTTCTGAAGAAGCTTGTCAGCCACAGAATAAAGCTTAAGAGTATGCTCCGCACCCTGCTTTGCAACCTGCTCAATTATTTTTGTGTCTGTTCTATGCTTTGCTCGTTCTCTGAGCTTCACCCAATTCTCGTTCTGTGCTACAACCCTTAACTTATGCAAGGGAACGCCATACTTGCTACAGAGCTGCCGATAGCTCAGATCACTTGATATATATTCACTTTTAATCTCGCTCCAATTCCACTCCAAGCAGATGCCCCTCCCTTTTTTGCTTAATTATACAACAAAGAAATACCCCCTCGCCACCCCACACAAAACACAAGCGGAGCAAGTCACCCTGCTCCGCATTTTTTATTCCTCTATGCAATCTATGTAATCCTTGCAAGTACGATTAAGCTTGCAGGAGAAATAACCTAAGCCCGTCTCAATGCAGTTAACGCATCCCTTGCATAAAGGAGTAGTCTTGTGTATCTCTCCTGTAAGTTCAACTTTAAGCTCCGTATTTCGCTTTACAAGGATATCTAGAGTCTTCTCAAGCTCCCTTGCTTTTCTTTCAAGCTCTTCATACTTCTTTTTTTGACAAAAAACATTTTCTTTTCTCCTTTCAC
>JAEIGA010014324.1_pt1 | contig 12075 bp, 18 predicted proteins | sample 9270691 | NCBI WGS metagenome assembly JAEIGA01 (sample SAMN17057246, study PRJNA624740) | gut metagenome | biome: biome; isolation source: fecal sample | host: Bos grunniens | place: China: Xizang | collected 2019
AGTAATATCTTTTTAAATCTTCTTTAAACCATCCAGGTATGACATTTATTTGTAAAAACTTACATGCTTTTTCATATTCAATTGGTGATTTAAAATAACCTTGTTTATTCATAAAATCTAATATTTCATATCTAGTTTGTGTTCTTTGGTTTTCACACTCTTCTACTAGATCGCTTATCTTAGGTAAGAACTTTGATGTTTTGATAATGTTCTTAACTGCTGCTACAAAGTTTTCATAACTATACTCTTTTAAAAAGTCATAATGTTGTTCACATTCTATCTTGTTATATTCTTTTCCATAAGCAGCTCCTAAATAAGTTAATCCTTTTATTAAATCTTGTTCTGTCATATATTCCTCCTATCTAAATTCACTAAAATCCATACTCTCTGCTAAATCTTTTGTTGTAATCTCTCTTTTTATCGTATAGTCATCATTCCAACATTCCTGATTAAACCAAGTACTTCCTTGTTTAATATATTGAGCTTGTATTTTTTCTATTGTGATGTATTTCACATAGTTTTCTAAACCTAATAACACATCTTCAAAAGTAGTACCTTTTTTTCTAGTTTTGATATAAGCTTTTAAAGCATTTGCTTTTCCTTGCTTTCTAGGATATTCTTTCCAAATAATTTCAAATTCTTCTTCTAATTCTTTATTAGATAATTTATTAGTAATATTAATAGAATTAGATATAGAACTAGTAATAGGAATAGTATTAGTAATAGTAATAGTTGTATCCATACCATATCTATATGGTATCGATATGGTATCTTCATTTTCTTTTACTGTTTCCCTATCGTTATAAATAGTAGCTAATTTATCATGGAATAAATCACTTTTAATATTTTCTATTGCAGCATATAAAGGACTATCTAACTTTGGTGAATTGCTCCAATTGTATTTGCTCCAATTTATAATCAATAATTCTTTTGTATTGAAATCATAATCAATTGTTCTATGTATTTCTTTAAATCGTTTTAATAAATTTTCTACTACATCTTTTGAATAACCTAAATCATTACTCATTTGTTTTATTGATATTTCATAGCAACCTATAATATTTGTATATTGATTAGTCATTGCATATAACATGAAATATTTATCTTCTGGTGTATAATCATCAACTACTTTTGGATCTGTCCAAAAACTCATATTTACATTTCTAAATATAGCCATTACATTTTTTAACCTCCTTGTTAGGTTTTCCTAACTTTTTGTTTTAAAAAAAACATATTACAAACCCCTATGATTAATTAATGAATATCAGAATAAATGTTTCATCATCTAATTCTAAATAATCTTTAATTAATCTAACTTCATTAATCTTGAATAATACTTTCCCATTTAATCTAAAATATAAAGATTGTTTACCAATGTTTAGTTTATTTGCTAAATCATCCATTGTTACATTTTTACGATCCATTGCATCTTTTAATAGATTAATTCTAATCATTTTACCATCCTCCTATCTTGTTAGGTTTTCCTAACTTATATTTCGATTATATGCTCATAACTTCACAAAGTCAATAGGTTTTTTAAAAAAAGTATAAAAAAACTAACAAAAAATTAATTAAACCTAACTTTTTTGTGCTATAATATATATGAGGTCAAAGACTTCCAATTATTTGTAAAAGGGTGTGTAATATGTTATATGATATAGGACAATTATTAAAACAAAAAAGAAAAGAAAAAGGATTAACATTAGAACAAGCTGGAAAGTTAATTGGTGTTTCTAAAGTTACTTATAGAGATTATGAAATGAATAATATAAAATCTGCTCGTATGGATAAAATGAAAGCAATAGCAGATTTTTTGGAACTATCTCCTGAGGATTTATTTAATAATGAGAAATTAGAAGAAATATCTAAAAAAGATTTTGCTAAAGAAGTTTCTACTTTATTAAATAAAACTACTAATATAAGCGACCAAGAAAAAGCACTACTAATTCAAACATTAAATGTGATTTGTTCTGATAAAGATAATTAATAAGAACAATCGTTCTCTATGTGTTTAATATAAAATGTAAATGTGTTATAAGTGTGAAATAAGATTTAAGTAAATTTAATTTACTAAATTCGTAAGGTGTACAAAACGTGATAAGAAATGATATAACTACATTACTTAAAAAAAGAAGAAAAGAACTTAATTTGACATTAGAAGAAGCTGGCAAAATGCTTGGTGTTTCTAAAACAACTTATAGAGATTATGAAAATGGAGTATTATTAGTTAACAATATGAAAATTGATAAACTTATACCACTTTCACTTTATTTAGATATGTTACCTAATGAATTATTTGATTTAGAAAAAAACAATGATTTTGTTAAATATAATAAATATCAATTTAAAGAACTTATGATAAAAGCAATAACATATGCTGTTGTTGATTTGAATGAAGAAGAAAAGAAATACTTAATCAAATCACTTGAACTTATATGTAAATAGAAAAGGAATGATGAATATGATGTACAACATGAATGACTATCAAATAGAACTTGATAAACTAGGAAAGATTATTATTTATCTTCGTAAATCTCGTGAAGAGATGACTGATTTTAAACATACTACTGAGGAAACATTAGCAAGACATGAAGAGATACTTCAAAAGTGGGCTAAAGCTAATCTTGGCTATGAAATACCTGAGGAATATATTTTTAGAGAAGTTGTATCAGGAGAAACTATTGAAGATAGACCTGAATTTAAAAAAGTACTAAGTTTAATTAATGAAGGAGATGTAGATGGCCTTTTAGTTGTTGAACCTGAAAGAACTACTCGTGGAGATTTAATTGATTGTGGTACTGTTATTAGAAGTTTAGAGATAACTAAAACACTATGTATAACTCCAATGAAGATATATAACCTAAATAATGAATTTGATAAAAGACTATTTAAGGATCAATTATTAAAAGGTAATGAATATCTTGAATATTCAAAGAAGATAATGAAACGTGGTAAAGATTTATCTGCTGAACAAGGTAAATTTTTAGGAGCTACTGCACCATATGGATATGATCGTATTAAATGTTCAGAATTAGGTGTTGGAGATAGAAAAGGATGGACTTTAAAACCTAATGAAGATGCTGAAATAGTAAAAATGATTTTTGATATGGCTGATGAAGGTATTGGCATGGATAGAATAGCAAGGCATTTAGTTAATATTGATGCACCTCTACCTCATGATTCTGATTGGACTGGTAGTACTCTTAGATGTATTTTAAATAATGAAGTATATTATGGAATGATTGCTTGGGGAAAAACCAGAAATATAATTAAATTTATTAATGGTGTTCCAGTAAAGAGATCAGTTAAGCAAAAAGACTACCCTCTTTATAAAGGATTGCATACTGGGATTATTACTAAAGAGCAATTTGATAAAGTTCAAAATGGATTAAAAGATAGATACATTGCTCCAGTACCAAAAGGAGAAGTTTTTAAGAATCCACTAGGTGGTCTTTGTAAGTGTGGTAAATGTGGAAAAGCAATGATTCAATGCTCTAATAATGGAACAAAATACACTAGAAGAGTACATGAAATTGATAAGGAAAAGCTATATAACCTACTTCAAACTCAAAGAAAAGCACTTAAAATACCTATTGCTGAAATTAATAGACAAATGGGATGTAATTCTTTTAAAGGTGGTTTCTATTATCTGTTCTCTCGAAAATTTAATGAAAAGACTTTTTTTACAGGAGATTTACTAACTAAGAACTGGTTCAAATTAAAAGCAATGCTTAAAATTGAAACTGATGAATTTGATAAACCAATAACTGAATTTGAAGAAATAACAAAACCTATTTCTTTTGTATGTAATGGGAAATGTGGAATGTCATCGAGTAAACTTTATTTAGTTGAGGAAAAATTAATAGATTCATTAAAGGTTTTATTAAATGAATATAACCTTTATTTAGATAACTATGAAGAAGAATATGAAAAGGTTGTTAAATCTAATTCTAAATCATTAGGATCAATTGAAAAGGAAATTGCTAAAAAAGAACAGCAGCTTAAAAAAGCCAAAGAATTTGTTGAGCAAGAAATATATACTCCACAAGAATTTTTAGAAAGAAAAAAAGAGTTAACTTCTGCTATTGAGAAATTAACCCTTGAAAAAGAAAAAATAACAAATCATAAAGAAGAAGATAAAGTTATTAAAATTAAAAAAGCAATTCCATCTTTAGAAAAGATAATAGAAAACTATTACTCTCTAAGTATGGAAGAAAGAAATGATTCTTTAAAATTTTTAATTGATAAAGTAATATACACTAAGACCGAAAGAAATAAAAAGCATACTAGTGAAGAGGAACAAAAAAATAGTATTAAACTTGATATCTATTTAAACAATAGATTTAAATTATAATTAAATCCTGTGTTGGATGGAGGTAACATAAGAACCTCTATTCAACACTATTCTAAGGTTACCACCTTGATACATAGGAAAAGAAAGGATGATAGAATGAATAATAAATGTATGCACTTTAGACAAAGACACAAGAAAGGTAAAAGATACTTCTATTGTAGCAGAAAACGAGCCATAATAGAACTTTCTAGTTGTTATGGTTGTATTTATAAGGAATATAAGAAAGTGGCTAAAAACACCCTTAAAACAAGCTCTAAGCTTATTGCTAAAAAGCCTATTAATAAAGTAAGTAAGAAAAGAATTACTGTTAGTAAGAAAACATATGAGGAAGTTTATAAAAGATGTAATGGAGTATGTGCTATTTGTGGAACTAGTCAAAACTTAGAATACCACCATATACATTATAGAAGTGAAAGGCCTGATTTAATTGATGATCCTGATAATGGGATTATGCTATGTGGAGAATTTGCGAATAATTGTCATAAAGGAAAAGCTCATAAAAATAAAAGGTATTGGAAACCTATATTATTAAAAATTGTTGGTAAATAAAAATGCTGGTTGATACCAGCTTTTTTAATATTACCTCTATATATAATATATTATAATAATTTCCATTTTTCAATAATAAAAAAGAACTTATTAGTTCTCTTTCATTAATCTAGTTTTTAGTCTAACTTAAATTGGAATGTGTATCCATCATCAAAAATATTACCATAATATCTTAATCTTAAATTGTCATCACCAATTTTTTGTTCCCAAACAAGAACACCTTCAACTTTACCACCAGCATCTAAATCACCACTTGACAATTCTTTATCTTCATCTCCTGAGTAAGTTCCCCAAGCATCCTCAACACCATCGGCATTAACCATTTGCCAATCTAAAGCATTATAAGAAATTTTTTCATCAGAATTATTTTCAATTCTAATTGTAACTTTTACATATTCATTTCCTTCATCAGGTTTAATATATTCGTTACTTCCTTGTGTTTTTTCAACTTTCAAAATTGAATATTTAACATTTTCATATGTTACCACTTCATTTTGAGAATAGTCTTTTTGAAAAGGTACTTCCTCTTCACCACCCATAACACAAGAAACCATCATAAGAATTAAAACTCCTAATAATACCCATCTCACTATGTGGCTTTGTTTCTTTTTGCAATGTGGACATATCTTTGCTTTCTCATCAATTTCAGATTGACAATGCTTACATTTTTTCATATTGACTTTCCTTTCCTTTCTAAAATCATTTTATTACAATAATTACCAATTTACAATAATAAAAAAAGAACTTAACAGTTCTCTTTAATTGTAACTACATTTTTAGCTTTGTAGCCATCTTTTGTTTTAACAAGTTCAAACTCAACTATTTCACCTTTGATTAATGTCTTGTAACCTTTATTTCTTATAGTTGAATAATGAACGAATATATCTTCATTTTCTCTATACTCAATAAATCCAAAACCTTTCTCATCATTGAACCATTTTACAATACCTGTCATAATAACCACCTTTCGTACAACTAACTACTTCTTGATGGTTTAATTATCACATATTTTAAGTGGCTTGAGCTTCCTATCTTTTTGTCTATTTTTTACTATTTTATTATTATTTTTTATTTAATTTTTTATCATATTTTTATCACTTTTTTATCAGTTGCTTTTTAAGTTCCCTATTTTCCTTTATTAATCCAGTTTTTTCTTTAATCAGTTTATCTATTAATATATATAAAGAACCTATCTTTTTATGTAATTTCTCTACTTCATTTTCCATCATATCACCCTTTTAATTTTTTTCAGGATTTTATCTTTCTTTCTCGATATTGAACTTACACTCATTTTCATTTCACACGACATTTTGACTATTGTTTCTTCCCTTAGCCACATATCAAGTATTTTTTCTTCTTCGGTTGTGAAATAAGCTTTTTCTTTTATTTCTAATACTTCTTGTTTTGTAAATTCAAGTCTTGTCATTTCACTCACCACAAACAGAATTAATAGATTCAATGATTTTATCAGTATTCTCATCAAACCAATTATTTCTAATTCTAATACTATCAATTATGGACCAACAGAGAACAATGAGCATAACAGCATTTAATGCTATTAATATTCTAATTTCCTTCTTGTATTCTTTAACTAGTGCCATTGCAATTGATGGTCTATTCATTTTAATCTCTCTCTTTCCTTTTTTTCTCATTATATAACAATAATTTAAAATTTGTAAATATTGTCATTAAATTACATTTTTTTGACATAAAAAAAGAGAAGTGATTTCTCACTTCCCTTGATATAGCCATCCTAAAGCATGAGCTGTATTTTTTCCTACAATACCATCTTGTGTTAATTTATTTTTCTTTTGAAATTCTTTTACTTTTGCTAAAGTGTTATTTCCAAAGATTCCATCAGCAGTTGTTCCAATTATACTTTGAAGTTTTTTAACATCATCACCTCTTGATCCTTTTTTAAGTAATCTAGTTAAATTATATTTTGTAGATGGTAACACATAATTATATGTATATGGATTCATCCAGTTGCTTTTTCCTATTGGTTGCATTCCAAGATGTAAATGTACCCCTGTACTTGCTCCAGTAGTACCCATTATAGCCACAACATCACCTTTCTTAACCTTATCGCCTTTCTTTAGTTTAATACTCTTACAATGAGCATAAAACAAAGCTATATTAAGTCTAGGATATCTAACCCATATATAATTACCATAACCAGTAGTTGCTTTATCTTGGCCTGTTCTAACAAGCTGAACATATCCATCTTCTACTGCTAATAAATTTTTACTTCCAGTATTTGAAACTATATCTATTCCATAATGGAACTTTTTAGTTTTAGAAATAGGATGTATTCTATTTCCATAGTTTGATGTAATCTTTGGTTTATTGACTACATAATCATAAATCTTAGCCATTTACTATTCCTCCTTTTTTAATAGTTTGTATGAACTATGTACTAAATTATAAATAATATCTGCTGTAAGTCCTGATGTTGCTATTGCTACTGAAAAATCTTTTGTTACTATGTAATATAAAATGCATGAAACAATTCCAACTATTCCATTTTGAAAGATAATAGCATCATTCTTAATTTTTGGATTTAACTTTGATAAGTACCCAAGAATTAGAACTACTATTTGAGTTAAGATAGTAACTATTATTTCAATATTTTCTACTAGAAATTCCATATCATCACCTCCTTACTTTAATCTTTTATATATGGCTTCCCATATTTCTTCTTTATTCTCATTAAGTGTTATTAAGCAAAATGTAAAAAAGCCTATTACTAATGTAATAAGCAATGCAATTATTGTATTCATTTATTACCTCTTATTTATTCAAATTCAAATCCTAAATAACTTCTTACAACAACAAATGTATTATTATTTATATTAGTAAATGCTGATGATTTAGTTAAATAAACTTCTATTGTATTTTCATTTACTTTAGAACAACTAATTACATAATTACTATCAGTTGCATACTCTTTATAACCACTTGAACTATTAAGATACCCATTAGTACCTCTTAATTCTGCCTTCAAACTTGTGCAAGTAATTTTTGTAATATTATCTAATCTTTTTGGTGGTGTCACACAAAATATTATTCTAGTAGTACTACTTGTAATAAGTCCACCTATTGTAATTGGGTATGATGTTGTAAATACATCACCATTTTTATAATATATTTCATCTTTTGTTACATCACCTGTTCCACTACCTCCACCTGAAATTTCAATATCACCTTCACCTAGCAATGATTGACCATTTATTGTTTTAATTTCGTTTTTCTTTGTATATTCATTTAAGTTTTCTACTTCACCATTTGCAATCACTAGGTTATTATCATGGTATTCTTCTATTGTTATTTGTGTCCAATAATTAAAAGTAGTCGCACCTAATATTTTATTTCCAGCAGGACCATAAACTTGTAATGTTATTTCATCACCTTCTTTTACATCAAATAGCATTGAAGGTATTGCATTTCCTACTTGATATATTTCATTTGAAAAATAATAACTTTCTTGTGATTTTGGAGCATCATTTAACATAATGTATGTAAAAACTCTAGTTGTACTTGCAGTTGCTTGTGCTACTGCATTATAAGCAACTTTAACCTTTGATACACCTTTGCCTATTTTAATTACACCATTTTCAACTGAAAACTTATCTCCAACTTTTGTTAATTCAACAAAAGAAGTTATTTTTTGCCCTACATTTGTTTGTTCAATTTCAACATGTGCAGGAAGTGAAGCAGTAATCATATTATTTTGTTTTTCTGCAACCTCAATATCTCCACTTAAACCTGCTTGTGCATTTAATGTTCCATCTTCATCAATAGTTAGATTTTCTCCTACTTTAATTCCACCTAGAACATCTTTACTGGCAATTGGAAGTTCATAATTAGATGAACCTCCACTTTTTACATTGCCCTTTAATGTTTGAGCAGCTTTAACACTACCAGTTAATCTTTCACTTGATTCTATCATTTTTTATCACTACCTTTCGGTAACAATCTGAATATTTTAGGATCATCTTTTTTATTTTCCTCATCATACTCATAACCTATTATCATTTGTGGTTTAGTATCAGGATTTAACTCTATTTCATACCAGTAAACTTTAGATTTGTTTATTGGTTCTCCTATTAGAGTATCTTCTTTTTCCAAAATGATTTGTGCAGTTGTTGTTTCTTTTGTAATTTCAGCATCTTTAACTTTAACTACATTATTACAATTACCCTTTTCATAAATTCTAATTCTTACTACATCTCCTACTTTGAAAATATAATCAGAACCATCTTCATTTTTTGCTGTTACATCTATTGGTGAATAAGTTCCTCTTGTTATTTGTAACTCTTTTATTTCTTGATTTGTTTCATCCATACATCTTACCTCCTTACTTCTTTAATCAATAATTTCAAAATCTTTTATTTCTTTCATAATGTCATCTATAAAAGAATTACCTTTTAATTTTTTATAGATTGTATAACTTAAATGAACACTTTGTAATTGATATCGAGTTATTCTTTTTACTTCTTTACATCTATCATAAATATTTAATATATCGTTTCTTAAAAGACATTTAACAGCATCAATAACATAATTTGCAAAAATTAAAAGTGCTGCTATCTCTCCAACAAAGAAAGTTATCAGCACCCAATACTCTTTTAAAAAGTTTACAAATTCCACCTTTATTCTCCTTTCTATACTTCTAAAACTGATATAAATGTGTATTGTGCATTACAAACTGTACCAGTTCTATTTCCATTATTAAATCTTAAATCTATGAAATCTCCAGCAGAGAATGATATTGCCTTTGTTGGTGATGATAATGACTCGTATGTTCCTTGCATTCTTGTTGTAGAGTGTAACAAATAATCAGATGTTTCATTTCTTATTACCATAATTCGTATTAAATCTCCTGATGTTATCTTACTAGTGATATAAACTTGAGCACTTACATTTGCAACACAATCTCTATTAAAATATATTCTATTATTACTAATTGTGAACAAATCTCCTCGTTTGGACACCTCAGTTAAAGGTATTATGGTTGCTGCTGTGAATGCCCCACCAGTTGCAGTGTTTGTAATATCAGAAGTTCCAGCACATGTTATATAACTTTTAACAGCCGATAGTGTATCTACTTTAGACGATAATGTATTTACTTTTGTTGTTAGTGTGTTTACATTTGTATTTATACTATCAATTTGTGTTTTTTTAGCCATATCACTATCTTTATAAAATACATCATAACCATCATTTGAATTTTTAACATATATTATTTTATTTGTATTTTGAAACCATACACCTATTTTATTTTCAGGTTCATCTGAACTAATAGTTAATATATGATTAGCACCCTCACCTTTTATATCACCATTAATATATAATGCTTGTTCACCATCTTCTTCTGTTTTCCCATTCATTAAAGGAATACCCATAGGTAAAGTATTGCTAGTTGCAAATGTTCTACCAGTTAAATCAACAAAAAAGAATGTCCAATCAACACTCTTTTTATAATTAAATGTATCTCCTAATTCAGTTTCATTTTCTGCATATCTTGATGTTCCATCATCATAAGTTTCAGGTGTAATAATCTTTTCTTGAGCAGTTGCACCATTTTCTTGATAATTAATCTTATAAGATAATGCTTGTGGATTATCGAATTTAACCGAACTTGTATTATTAAAAAATTTGATTCTAAAGAAAGAAAATACTTTATTACTTGTTGGTACATCTCTTAATAGTTTTACTTCTTCAAATACTGGAGTAAAGTATGGAACATAAGTTATTGGAAATGTATATGTATTTGTAATACCTCTACTATCCACAACTTTTAGAACATAACCATTTGTATTAAAGTTACTATCAGTAAATCCACTTGATCGTGTTACATTATTTATTTGATAATAACTAATAGTTGCACCATATTGACCTGTTGCACTAAATGTAAATTTAGGTTTTGATAAATTGGCTATAAATTTATTAGCAGTTGTTACTAATTGTTTAGCAGTTGTATCAGTTTCTTCAATTGTGTGTGTATTCCAAACAGGCCTACAATTGTCTTCATAAACATTAGCAGTAAAACTATCAACTTGTGCTGTACCTATTTGAGTATCACCATCAAATGTTGCTAACATAACATAAATAGTTAATGTTTTACTATTTGGTATTTTATTTAATAATTCAATTGGTAAAGTCCAAGAATAAGTACTTGCATTTGTAGATTTATCTACTATTGTTTCTGCATCACTAAAATCACTTTTAGTTGCATATATAAGTGTTGTAGTAAATCCTGAACTCTTTTTAGTAAAGTTAATTATTACATCATTATTAACACCTATTCTTTTACTACCGCCAAAACTATCTAACGTACTAGCTCTTGGTATTGTTGTTAATTCCATTTCACCACTAAATGAAGATTTTGCATCACCTAATGATGTAGGATATTCAGGTGCTTGTGCATAACCACTAATTGTAATTTTCTTTGTACCATCTTCATTATGAGCAACATTCTCAAAGGTAAATGTTTTTATTGTTTGCCATGAATCAGTAAATTTTGTATTAGAAGATAATTTACCTGTTTGTGTAACACCATTAAGAGTTACACCACATCTCCAGTTAGCAGCTGTTGTTCCACCAGTTGTAACTCTTGCTTGTACAGTACATTTTATTGTTGATTTATTTTCATTTGATGTACCTACATAGGTTTCTTCACAAATAACTCTACCTTGTATTTTTGCCCATGAGTAATTTCCTGTTACTTCACTACCTGTAATTGTTTTGCTTGCGAAAAATTGTAAATCTAATTTCATTTTTTTCATACTATAAACAACCCCCATCCACCATCATATTCTTCAAATCTTGCATGAGTTCCACATACAAGATAATTTCTAACTGTCATGTTTTCTGTTCTAACTTCACTTACATTTTTGTCCTCATCATATCCAGCGAATAGAAGTTCTTTATCAGTATTAACTTCTTTAACCCCTACTCCAGCTTGATTAATTGTAGAACTTGTTTTAGCATCACTTTTTGCATAGTGCATACCATCCTCATCAAAAGTACCACTCATAGTTTGAACTTTTGTAACTGAACCATCAGTTAATTTAGTATTAATTTCAGTCTTTGTATAAGTATCAGTTTGTAATTGAGTTACACTATTTTCAATTTCTAGTGTTTTTGATGTTGGTGTATAATCATTAAAT
>JAEIGA010014325.1_pt1 | contig 12074 bp, 10 predicted proteins | sample 9270691 | NCBI WGS metagenome assembly JAEIGA01 (sample SAMN17057246, study PRJNA624740) | gut metagenome | biome: biome; isolation source: fecal sample | host: Bos grunniens | place: China: Xizang | collected 2019
AGAAGTGTGCGGAACTGGAAGTTGTTATCACAGTTGATCAGCAGTACGTCCGGTTCAAATTCTGCAGACTGTGCAGGTGCCAGCAAAACGCCCTGGTATTTTCCAACCGGCAGTCTTGGAAATTCTTCAAAGAAACGATCCGCTTTCTCTGTATCCTGAATTCCCATCTTCCGGCTGATTTCCAGAAAGCAATCAGTTTCTGGTCCGGTCTCGGCGTAACCGAGTCCAACTACCGGTGCCCAGCACCATTCAGAGGATTTATCGGTATAAAGTGTTTTTCCCTGACGTTTGGTCAATGCAAAAGCCTGACAAAGAGAAAGATGTCCAAACGCTTCTCTTGCAATCAAAGCATTTTCAGGTACTTCTGCAGGATCCTCTATGAACTTGACAGCCTGAATGTTTAACTTGAGATCCAAAAAGCTCGAAAGCCTTTTTGCAGCATCATTAACGTACATTGTCGATTCCCCCCAGTAGTCATATTTTTACAGATAAAGTGTATCATTTCACCTCATAACAATCAACTTGCACTTGGCTTACGAGAAAAAGAACAAGCGTATAATAAATCGTACGAAAGCCCTTGCTTTTACTAGGAAAATCGTGTAAAGTATTGACTGTTCGAAATTCGGGCAAGTATGGAGAAGTACCCAAGCTGGCCGAAGGGGCTCCCCTGGAAAGGTGCAAACCCAGAATCGAAAAAGTTTCCTTTATTCATCATATTTCCACGATTCCTAAAAACACAAAAAACAGACGTTTTACTACGAATTTACTACGATTACTCGTGGAGCTTGGTTTACAACAATATAAATGATTAGTAATACTGAACAAAAAAAGATACCGATTATTGGGTATCTTTTTTAACAAATATTTCCGTCGTTTATCTAACTTAGCATGCCGTTCTTCTGTGTTTACTGTGTTTAATCAAAGAGATAGAAACATCCAAGTAATCTTTAAAGACACATTTCTTCTTTTTTATTATCTTTAACCTGATAATAACCTGTTTTCTGTTTCGACATTTTGTTCTTATCTTTTTTCAAGGTTGTCGGAGAATACGGCAGCATCTTATCATGATCACAAAATGCATAAATACTGAGCCCATCCGGGAGAAAGATGCCTAGGTTTTTATTAAGCTCCTCAATGTGCCTTAACTTATCTACTTCAGAAACATTCTCTTCCCAAACTATATGTGCCACCAGGTTTTGTTCGCGTCCTTCTTGTTCAACAAAAAGGGCATTATATTTTTTTACACAAAAAGTAGTTGATTATTACTTTTTTGATAGGATTATTGGTGTTCACGAAAACAGATTCTTCTCTAAACACGTCCTAAGAAAAATGCTTCATTCAGCAAAAAGTGCTTCAAAGAAATTTGAGCTTAAATAGTGGGAACCCCTTATATAATAAACCATTTAAGGTATTTAATTGATAGCGATGAACGGGGCACTTTCACTCTTCGTTTTTTGGGCAAATATAAACTCCAAAAACGTTGTAAAATCAACATTTCTGGAGTTTGCTTGTTGTGAGCGATAGACGGGGCTCGAAGGATTGAGTTGAAGCGGCCTAAAGCCTAATAAATCAAGGAGTTTCATCTTCTCTGTCAGCTGCCACTCATATTACCACTTACAATAACCAACATTCTCGCTTCTTTTGTTGGGGAATTAAAAGAACAGGCAACTCTTTTTTGCTCCCATTTACTCTAAAAATGACCTTGATTTTTTTAATATTTTCTCCTTTTTCCAATGAACTGTTTTTCTTGAAAGCCCAAGAATTTTGCCATACTCTTCCCCAGTCAGACCAATACGACTGCATCTGCAGTTCGGTCAGGACTCCATCAAAGTTCTTCTCTCCGTTCTTTCCAAAGCCAACTTTTTCCTTCAATTCATTCGATAATATCTCGAGACCTTCAAGCTCCTCATTCAGCTCAAAGGCGTTCATTCTCTATATCTTTTTCTTTTAATATATAGTATGCAAGGAGGAGCGTTGTCCTTGTGTCCGGATCATCCAGGTCCATCTGCAGCAATTCTTCAATCTTTTGAATTCGATACAAAAAGGTGTTTCTATGCAAAAATGCGTCTCTGGTCGTTTTTGCAATGTTCCTTTCATTCATCAGATATGTGCGCAGCAGATTCATGTAGTCGCTGCCCTTTTCGCTGTCATGTTCCAGAAGCCTGTATAGGCCTTCGGGGATCAGTGACTCCGGCGGTGTGTTTTTAGTGCAGCGGTATATCAAATAATCGAGATGATAGTCTTCAAAACGAAAATACCATCTGGTAGGATTTTTCTTTCTTCCAATCTCCTGTGCAATGATAGCCTGCGTATAATAATAATAAAGATTTTTAAAAGACCGGAACGATGAACTGACACTGGCAGTCAGAAGTCTGTCCCGTAATTTCGGGAGCATATCGGAAAGCAGCTTTTTGTTGTCAGTTTTCAGCCTCGTCATATTAAAAACAAATACGATTGCGTCTTTAAAAATGGTATAACACTCTGAATGAAACTGTGCTGATAGCGACAACGCGATAACCGGAAGAGCGTCCGACGCATCCTTCTCAATTTTTGTCTGTAAGACCATGCACGTGAAAGTTTCGTCCCCGCGCCATCCCAGAGAGCTGAGAAAATCATCAATCGTTTCATCCGGAAGCAGTTTATGTAACAGCAGGTTTTCCAGGACGTAGTCCATTAATACAGCTCTGTCAAATTGAAAATAGTGCCCCAAAGAAAGACTCTTTCCCAAATAGTCTCCAAGTATTTTGATCGTTGCATAATCCTTTCCCGTGAATGGCTGGATCACCTCGTCAAACGTAATACGTGCCACCGCAACATTCTGAATTCTGATATTATAATACAGGCTGCGGAAACCAAAGTTTTTTCCGCTGAAAATCGACGGATTCTCCGCATAAATCGCATTGTTATATTCCTCGTCAAAGAACAAAGCATCGATCACGTCCGCGTCCAAAGGATTGCCTGCCATTCCCGGCAGATTTAAGCTTTCATACGCCTGGCGGTCATCACGCTGCTCCGGTGTTTCATTTTCTCTTTTCGGATAATAGGCAAATATCGGACGGTATCCGGCACCCTGCGCATAGATTGCATTTCCGACGATCTCGGCAGAACGAGTTCCGAACTCCAATGCAGGAAGCTGTTCATCAACAATTTCCTGAAGCGAATCTCCCCAGGCAGTATAAGAATAAAAAATCCCATTGATGCGATTCACCAGTTTTTCCGGCGAACTATCCGCATCGACCCATAAAAAATCGCAGGAGCTGCAAAGCCATTTCTCAGGTGGCTGCCCGATGCAAATAAAAGAAAACTTCTTGTCTGTTTGTCTCGGAAGATTTTCCGGTCCCAAAATATACAGGATGCCCTGTTCCGGCTGCTTAAGCTGACCGGAACAATAAGTCGGATACTGCAGCGAACATTCCCACGGATTGCTTAATAAATGTGCCTCGCAAGGGAAATTCGGAATATCCTCTTTGATCATATAAAGGTTTATTTTCATACTAAATATCCATTTGTTTGATTAATATTTCTGCACCTTCAGTTTATCATCATCCAAAAGTACCGTCAATTATGTATCTTTTCTATCACGTTTCTTTTCGTATAAAATATACGAACTCTGTCCCTTCGAAAGGTATTGTTTACACATAGCAATCCGTTTACTGTTCATGGTAAAACACTTCTAAGCAGAACTCTATTAACTTCACTTGCAGGAGGACGACAAATGTTAACAGCAAAAGAGAATTTTCTGGAGACCATCCGCGGCGGAAAACCGGAACGTTTTGTAAAGCAATTTGAGTTTTTTCCAATGCCGTATATGGATCCGTATAATGCAACAAACCCTGTCCCTTATGAGCCGGGTCAGTCAGAAGTTGTGGATTTCTGGGGCGTGACCTGGTCCTGGCCGGAAGATTCTCCCGGCGCTTTCCCGGTACACGGACCCGGCAAAACGGTCCTCGAGGATATTGAAGACTGGAAGAACATTGTGCATGCACCCGAAATGAGTTTTTCCGAAGATCTCTGGAAAGCTGCGGAAGAAGAATACGCATCTTATGACAGAAACGAAGTGCTTCTCGGTCCGACCATGTTTCCCGGACTTTTTGAAATGACGCATATGCTTATGGGAATGGAAAACGCTATGATCTCCCTGCATACAAATCCCGAAGAGATGCACGAGCTGATCAATTATATTGCTGACTGGGAAATCGGGTATATCAGCCAGCTGAAAGAACATCTCCACCCGGACCTCGTCTTCCACCATGACGACTGGGGTTCTTCAAAAGCCACATTTCTCTCTCCTGACATGTTCCGGGAATTCTATCTGGAACCTTATAAACGCTTGTATGGCTGTTACAAAGAAAATGGCTTTCTTGTATTCCACCACAGTGACAGTTACGCTGCCAGCTACGTTCCTTTTATGATCGAAATGGGTGTTGACGTCTGGCAAGGCGGTACCGTAGCAAACAACATCCCGGAATTAGTCAAAAAATACGGTGGTCAGATTTCCTTCCTGACCGGCATCGACAGCCAGATCGTAGACCGCGAGGACTGGAGCTTCGACGAGATTGAAAGCATCGTTCGGGATATCTGTAAAAAGTGTGGTCCCTTATACTTTTGCCCATGCCAGACGGCCGGCTTGCCAATGTCGACCTATGATGGCGTTTACGATGCGATCGACAAAGCGATTGACGTTATGAGTGAGGAAATGTCCGACTTGTTTTACAGATAGTATGTTTCGCAAAAATTTGCGCAAGGAGGTTCTAAATGGAAACACAAACTGCAAACACAGATAAATATAACAAAAAAATGAGCCGGATCATGGATGCGATTTCTCTCAGAGAGCCCGACCGTGTTCCGTTCAACCCGGAAATGAATTTATTTCCTTATCTTCAAGCCGGCTTTTCAATTGCAGAAATCGTCTATGACAAAGACCTGACCAAGACCCGAAAAGCAATCTTTAAATATCTGAACGATTTTGATCCGGACATGCTCTACGGGTTTGGTGCAATCAACGAAGGCATGGGTGAAATGCTGGAACTTGCGATGCCGAAAAACCTTCGTTGGGCAGGAATGCCCGGCGATGTAATCGATAAGAATTCGATTCACCAATATATCGAGTTTCCTGTGCTTCAGGACGAGGATTTTGATGAGTTTTTCCACGACCGTTCCGGGTGGATGCTTCGCCACGGGCTTCCGGATATGTCCGAGATCATGGAACCGACCCGTTTCTTCGATCTTAAAAACTTCGGCACATATAACGGATACAGCCCTTTTGCAAATGCAATCAGCACTCCCGAAAACCGGGCTATGATCGAAAAACTCTGGCACTATGCAGACCTCGAAGAACATTACGGCGCAGTGATGGGACAGCTGACCGAAGATATTGAGGCAGCGGGATATCCGGTTCCTGCTCTGGGCATGGCCAGTGTCCCCTTTGATGACTACAGTGATTTTCTTCGGGGAACATTAAAAGGCATGGAAGACCTGTTTGACAGGGAGGAAGAGGTAAGCCGCTACTGCGAAGAGCAGCTGGAGTTTACATTGGAGTATATCCGGCAACAAGGCGAATATCTGGGCGGCCAGAACCGCTTTGTAGCAATGGCACTGCACAAAGGAATGGACAGTTTTATGAGTCCGGACCAATACGAAAAGTATTATTGGAAAGATCTCCAGAAGATCATCTGTGCAATCATCGACGCAGACATGATTCCGTATATCTATACGGAGGGGCCTTATGCTTCCCGTCTTGATTTCTTAAAAGAAGTGCCGGCAGGAAAGGTCTTTTATCATTTTGAAGATATTGATATGAAACTCGTGAAAGAAAAACTGGGCGGCATTGCGTGTGTTGGCGGCGGCTTTCCAATCGGTCTTTTAGATAACGGAACTCCCGAGCAGGTGGAAGCGGCTGCAAAGAAAATGATTGACGAGCTGGCCCCCGGCGGCGGTTTCATTTTTGAAAATACATGCGCATGCGATTATGCAAAAAGAGAAAACGTTGAAACCCTGTACAAAGTCATTGAAACCTACGGGAAGAAATAAGTGGGGTATAAAAATGCAGGAAGCTAACGCAAAAGTCCCTTTTAAAGAAAAAATCTGTTATGCATTCAGTGCACTTGGCGGAAACGTCCCTTCTTTCTTCGTCATGGGATACCTGACACTCTTTGCGACAGACATCCTGGGACTGAAAGCCAGCACAGTTGGTCTTTTGGTCATGATCGGAAGTGTAATTGATGCTTTTACCGATTTGTTTATTACGAACTTTGCCGACCGGACAAAAACCCGATGGGGAAAATACCGGCCATGGCTTTTATGGGCAGGTATTCCGGTGGCGGTTCTGATGGTTGCGTTGTTCTGGTATCCGGATTTTCTTTCCAATAATATCACAAAAGCGCTTTGGGTGTTTATTGGATATCTGCTGCTTTCACCGGTCTGCCTTACGGCCTACCTGTGTCCGCAGTATGTCATGCTGAGCCTGATTACAAACAATAAGCATGAACGAATGTCACTCGGAAGCGCCCGTACGATCGGAGAGACCGCATCGGATCTGATCGTAAACAGTCTTGCAATGACCCTGATCCTGCTGTTCGGGCAGGGAGACTACAGGAGCATTCTGGGGTGGCGTTATGCGGTCCTGCTGCTTGCTGCGGTTTCCTTGCTTGGGTGCATTGCAGGCTTCCTGGGCGTAAAGGAACGTGTCGAAATCAGTAATACAAATATCGACGGCACAACTCTGACTCTTGGAACAAAACTGAAGACAACATTCAAAAACAAGGCTTATCGAAAAACGCTCCTTCTGTACTTCAGTATTATGATTCCTACCGTTGAGACGATTCTGCTCTCCTATTTTGTGATTCATGTGCTCGGACACGAAAACTGGCTTTCCCTTGTTGCAGTTTCTGCATCTGCCGCTTCAATCCTTTCCATGGTATTGGTTCCGCAGCTCGGAAAAAAACTGGATCTACAGCAGATCATCAATCTGGGCAGCCTGTTTGTGATTGCTGGAGCGATTGTCTGTATTTTTACCAATGGCCTGACCGGCGTTCTGTTCTTTGCCGTATTAAAAGGACTTGGATACGGCATGACCGTTACTGCCGGCGGCATTCTCTGGACGACCTGTGCCGATCACATTGAAAAAGAGACAAAGCTTGCCATTCCCGGTGTGGTTATGGCAACCGGCAGCTTTGCAGCCAAAGTGCTTGTTGGGATCTGTTCCTATATCGGAACGCTGATCCTGACCTTAGGAAAATATGACAATATGGCCATGACCCAGACTCTTTATACGCAAAACTGGATCCGTTACGGCATCATCGTCTTTATGTGCGCCGGATCTATTATGAGTATCATCGTAAATCGTTTTCTTGTGGAATACAGAGAAGATGCAAAAACAGAGATTCAATAAGGAAGGAGTTGTCTATCGTGAAAAAATTTGACAAACGCGAACTTGAAGCAACAGGTTTTTATCCTACTGTAGGAGAATATTACGGATATGGTCCGGATTATGTGGTATTGGGACCAAAATATCAGTTTCCTGTAACTCCGAAAGAGAATTTTATGCTGTTTATGAACCGCAAGGAATTTTATTGGGTTCCGAATGACATGAACGATATAAATCTGATTTGTCCTGATGTGGTGCCTGATTTTCCGGCGTGCGGATTATGGGGCGGCATCGACAGTTTCGGCGTTACCTGGATCCCAACAAAGCCGGAAGAGTTTTTACCTTCTTTTGTAAAGCCGGGAGATCCTTTGTTAAAAGACATTGAGGACTGGAAAAACGTGATACAGATCCCGGATGTGGATAGCTGGGATTGGGAGGCAAGCGGAAAAATGTATATGGAAGGTCTTGATCCTGACCGCCCCAATGTTGGCGTTATTCTTTCCGGTTTTTTTGAACGATTGATCTCCTTAATGGATTTTGAAGAAGCCGCGGTTTCCCTGGTTTCATACCCGGAAGAAACCAATGAACTAATGGAAGTCTTCTGTGATTTTAACATCTCCGTTTTGGAGCATTATAAAAAATACTATAACATTGACGCGGTTCTCATTCACGATGACTGGGGTGCACAGCGTGCACCGTTCTTCTCCCGCGCCACACTGCAGAATACGATCCTTCCTCATTTTACCCGTTTCAATAAAAGAGCCCACGAATTAAATGTTTTCACAATTCATCACTGCTGTGGCTGTTCCGGTCCTTTTATTGAAGATATGATCGCCTGCGGAAGTGACATGTGGCAGGTACAGGGGAATGCAAACCCGAATTTGCTTGAACTCATGGAAAAATACGGAGATCAGATCCTGTTTGACCCATACGGATGTGCAGTTCCTGCTGAAATGACAGACCCGGAAGAAGTACGTCACTTTATCGAGGCAGAATATAAACGCGAAGCTTCCTCGAAGCGCGCGTTCTACAGTGCTATGGGGGAAGACTATGAAAGCCCCTTGGACTTTAACGGAATGGGGTATGAAGCCGCCCGCAAGATTTGTACCGGAGAGTTATGATGAAAGAAAATATTTATTCACAGATACAGTCCATATTATCCGAGGGAAAGGAAGTGCTTTTACAAACCTCGCTCCGCAAAGAATCCGGGGCATTGGACAAAGACATGTCCCGGATTCTTAGTACAATATCAGAATCGGAAAACAACTGCGGACAACATCCACTTACATTTTCTTCAGAAAGCGGAACTTATCATATTAGTGAACCCTTTTCCCCAAAAGAACGATTAATCGTTTTGGGAGGTGGTCATATTGCAACCCCTTTTTGCGAATTTTCAGCTCGCTGCGGATTTCATGTTCACGTTGTTGACGATCGTCCGGATTTTGCAAATACCGAACGATTTCCACACGCAGTGTCTGTTATTTGTGACGAATTCCCAAAAGCAATTGCTACTCTTCATATAACCCGATTCGATTATGTCGTTGTAATTACCCGCGGGCATTCCTACGATGCCGATTGCCTGCGCGCTCTGCTTTCCGGAGTTCAACCGTATTACTTAGGAATGATCGGCTCCCGAAAGCGTTCCAAAGAGCTGCTCGCAATGTTGGAAGCGGAAGGATATGATCAAAACCGGCTTTCACAGATCTGTGCTCCGATAGGTCTCAAAATCGGTGCATCAACTCCGGAAGAGATTGCTGTTTCGATCCTGGGAGAAGTGATTTCCTATAAACATTTTGCCGGAACCCAATCAGTGCAAAGTCCCGTCTGCGGATCAGATCTTGATCAATCGGTTGTACAATGTCTTGCCGGCAATCACGAGCCAAAAGTCATCGCCACAGTCATTGAAACAAAAGGTTCTACGCCCAGACGTGCGGGTGCAAAAATGGCCCTTCGTCAATCAGGAGATGTTATCGGTTCCATTGGCGGCGGCTGGTGCGAAGCAGAGGCGATCCATATCGGGAGAAGTCTGATCGGCACCGGAAAATATAAAATCATTCATCTCGATCTCACAAATGATGTCGCAGCCAACGAAGGAATGGCCTGCGGAGGAACGATGACTGTCCTGCTTGAGGACGCGACAGAATACTAGTTTAAAAACCTCTCCACTCGAGTAGAGCCCGGAGCATTCAGCTTCCGGGCTTTGTATTTTTATATATATTCATTATTTTTTCATAATCAGAAGGCGTATCTGCATCATATACGATTCCAATATCCATTACCGGAACTTCAGTGACCGGAATTTTCAGCCGGTTGATTGCTCCCTTGAGCCCGCCTTCCCCTTGATCGCTTAATATTTCCGGCACCAGTTCAGACGCAATCAGAAGCGGGTGCCCTTTTCTTCCTTCAAAGACCGGACAGGCAATCTTTGCCCCGCTTTGAAGCAATTTATATACTGTCGGCTCTTTAAACAGCGGTATATCCACCGGAGTGAACAGGATTTGCTCGCATTTGTCACAAAGGTATTCCAGCCCTATCTTTGCGGAGTCAAACATCTGTGTTGCCCGATAGTTCCTGTTTCTCAAAAAAACCAGTTCCTGCCCTGACAGATGATCTTCCAGTAAATCAGCCGCATGCCCGGTCACCACAACAATTGGCTCGGCACCTGCCTTTCGCAATGTAGAAACAATATGCTGTGACATGGAAACGGAGCCAACACGAAGCATGGGTTTATATGCTCCCATTCTGGATGACATTCCGGCTGCCACGATCACAGCACCTGTTTTCAGAGTTCCTGACATATGATCATCATCACCTTAAACTGCAAAAGACCTGCGAAATCCCGGGAGACCAAGCTGTGCTACCGTTTTGTAACCCGGTTCCGCTTTAATCACATCAGGAATACGGTTCAGTACGGCAGCTGTTGTTGTAAACTCTCCATGCATATCTGTTGTAAACAGATCAAGATCCGGAAGGCCCTTGACTTCCACTTTGTTGTACGGCGTTTCCCCGTTATCCCAATCCGTCATCTTTGAAATAAAGACGCTTTCAAGTTCAATCCCCTCTGCGGTTTCAAGAACAGATTTTTGTTTCTGTCCGATTACCATACCCTTTTGGATCGTAATATCAACGGTCGGAATATGCGTATCTTTTTCTGCCAGCAGAATCTCCGTCTCCTCTTCCCGGGCCCCTGTAACATGAAGCCCCATGACCTGAGCAGTCACCTCTGCAGCAATGGCCATCGTATCATATTCCAGCGGCGCATCCTCATCTGAGGCCACTTCTGCCGCCCATTCTTCTGCAATCCGAAGGTATTCTTCCTTCGTTCCGCCGATTCCCATGCTTTTCCAATATTCAAAATGATCCAGCGGAGCCAGATTAGTAACAGAGATCTTTTTCACATCATAGCAGGCAGAACTAATGACCGCCGGCAGCATGGTGAAGAATGCATCCTGAACACCGGATGCGGCTATCGTAATGCCATGCTTTTCAGCAAGTTCATTCAGTGCTTTTCCTTCTTTTGGATAGACCGTAAACGGATAGTAGATAAGTTCAGAGGTTGTTATAACATTTACTCCGTTTTCCGCGCAGACCTCAAATACCGGATACAGGTTTTTCATTTCGCTGACGGTGCATACCACTGCAACATCCGGTTTCGTTTCCGCCAAAACCCGGGCCGCCTCGCTCAAATGTTCGATGATGACCCCGTTTGTCTCCATTCCTGCAACAGTTCCGCTGTCTGAACCTACAACTTTCTCATCCACTTCAAAAACTGCCAGTAATTCTGCATCTCTTTCTGTAATATGACGTATCACTTCTTTTCCGGTAACTCCGGCGCCAAAAAGAACGGCTTTGATTTTTTTGGTTTCTCCGATCATGAGTTTGCTCCTCCAAAGATGTATCTTAGTATTTATGCTTTCTGCTGTTGTTCATGAATTGCCTTCAGAACACGTTCTCTTGAAAATGGAAGCTGATAGAGTTCTGCACCAATCGCATCGCTTACGGCATTTGCAATCGCCGGAAGCAGTGGAATATTTGCTACTTCTCCAATGCCCTTTGCCCCATTCGGCCCGTATGGGCTGTAGCTGTCTTCCAGAAAACGATACTTGATCTGACTGTTATACGGGCCGTCCATAAATGTCGGTATTTTATAATCTCTGAAATTTCCATTAATTACTTTGCCCCGGTCATTCAGCATCACTTCTTCAAAAATCGCCTGTCCAAGACCCATAGAAAATGCGCCTTCGATCTGACCCTCACAGGTCTTTCTGTTGACGACCTTTCCGCAATCATAACAGCCGACCATATCTGTCAGCACGATCTCTCCGGTCTCTGAGTTCACTGCAACCTCAACGCCCCAGGATCCGTATGAATATATTGTCGGATTCTCATTTGGCCATTCATCAAAAGCATATGGATGGTGCCATGTTGCTTTTCCAAGAATATGTCCGATATCCATCACACTGCCATCACCCATGAAAAGTCCGGGGATATCTACTGCGTTGTCAGGGTTTTCTTTTTCAAAAACCCTGCCCTCTGCATAGACCAGTTTTTCTTCGGGCAGCTGCATCACTCCGGCTGCAACGGAAATCATCTGCCTGATAGCGTCTTTGCAGGCTTTGATAACCGCATTACCATTTACATAGGTTCCGCGGCTGCAGAAAGTTCCCATATCATGCGGACAAATATCAGCATCATCAAAAACAACGCG
>JAEIGA010014326.1_pt1 | contig 12074 bp, 11 predicted proteins | sample 9270691 | NCBI WGS metagenome assembly JAEIGA01 (sample SAMN17057246, study PRJNA624740) | gut metagenome | biome: biome; isolation source: fecal sample | host: Bos grunniens | place: China: Xizang | collected 2019
AGAACACTCCACGTTTGATAGCCTTGAAAACGTGGTTAGAGAAGATTACAAGGCAGAAGTATTCAGCAACCTCGAAAAAGGTAAAGAGAAGCAGACAAAGGAAATAACAAATGATATTTCCGATGCTATGACCGAACTTGGTTGCGAAAGAACATTTTGTGAGTCTATCCCTAATGGGGATAGTACCATAAATCGCAGAGTGTCGAGATATATAAAAAATAATGTAATTTAACGGAGGTAATACTATGGGTATTGCAATTTCAACAGCCGGTGTAACTGTTGGTTATGCCGTTGAAACAACCAAAGGCACAAGACCTACAACGGGATTTAAGGTAATTCCCGATATTAAAGAAGTACCGGAAATGAACCCCGAACCCGAAACGCTTGAAACAACAACTCTCGCAGAAACAGAGTATAAGACTTATATTGAAGGTTTGAAAGACCTCGGTGGTGCTTTGTCATTCTTGGCAAACTATACAACCGAACTTGAAACTGAATGGGCTACATTGGTTGCAGCTTATAAAGCAGCAAATGAAGAAGGCAAATCAACTTGGTTTGAGGTTAAACATCCCAAACTTGAAAAATCCGTATTCTTCACAGGTCAGCCTTCCGCTATGGGACTTCCCGCTATGAGCGTAGGTTCTGTATTGGAAACAAGCCTTTTTATCACACCTACAAATGCTCCCGCTTGGGAAACCAAAACAGAAGCGTAATTGATTATATGTTAGGAGGACATACTGATGGCAAAAACACTTAATTTTACACGCAAGGGTAAGGAATACACCCTTGAATACACAAGAGAAACAATAAAGCAGATGGAAAGAGAAGGCTTCGTGGCTGAAGATATGGTTAGAAAACCTATGCTTACCCTTCCCATTCTTTTTGCTGGTGCTTTTAAGGCACACCATAAGTTTGATACAAAACAGAAGGACATTGAAGAAATGTTTAAATGTTTTACACATAAAGAAGCACTACTCGAAAAACTTGCAGAAATGTATCACGCTCCTTTTGAAGAACTTATGGATGATGAAAACATTGACGCGGGAAACGCGATAGCGTGGGAGGCGAACTTTTAAGCCAACCCACGAAAACTTATAGCGAAACTTTTGAAGAATGTTTCCCTTACTATCTTGCCATCGGTATGTCCTATGCGGAGTATTGGGAGGGTGATGCTTCACTCGCTCGATACTTCCGCAAGGCATATAGAATAAAGCAAGAGCAAGATAATAACAATGCGTGGTTGCAAGGTTTGTATTTTTACGATGCAATATCTACCGCATTACACAATGCTATGAGAGGTATGGGTAAGAGCAAACCTCCGGCTAAAGATTATGCGAAGCAACCATACGAAATATTTAAGAAGAAAAAAACAGAAGTTGAGTTGGCGCAAGAAGTTGAGATTGAGCAACAGAAAGCAGCCGCTTGGATGGAAAACCTCGTAAGAATAAACAAAAAGAAATAGAGCCAGAGCCATAGAGCCGTGAGCCAAAAATAATTATTGGGGAGGGGTTTTATGGCTCTGACTATTGATGAATTAAATATACAGATCGCTTCGGATAGCAGCCGTGCGACGAGAGCATTAACTTCCCTTATAAAGAAGTTAGATAAACTTAAAAGCTCATTGACCGGAACGAATGTGTCAAATATTACTATAACTAACTCGTTCAATAAGGTCACTAACAGCACAAACAAGGCAACAACCGCAACAAATAAATATGACAATGCCACGAAAAAGACGAGTAAAAGCACTCGTTCATTTAGTGATAGTCTTGCATATAACATAACGAAGTTTAGAACTTTATTTGGTGTATTTAGGTCGGTTGCCGATGTAATGGGTGAATGGTTTAACGAAAGCAACGACTATATTGAAACGTTAAACTTATTCAATGTAACTATGGGTGGTGCTGCCGAAAGTGCAAAGGCATACGCTGACGAAGTATCAAAAGCTATGGGTATCGATCCTGCTGAATGGATGCAGAATCAAGGTGTATTTAAAAACCTTGTTTCAGGTTTCGGTGTGGCTGAAGAAGCATCAAATACAATGTCGCAAAACCTAACACAGTTGTCGTATGATATGGCATCGTTCTTTAACACAGATGTTGAAACGGCGTTTGATAAATTATCATCAGCTATGTCGGGGCAAGTGAAAGGTTTGCGTGAATTTGGTATAGATACCACAGTTGCATCGTTGCAAGAATATGCACTTGCAAGAGGTATAGATAAATCGGTTAGATCAATGACACAAGCCGAAAAGTCAATGCTTCGTTACAACTACATTATGGAGAAATCCACAATAATGCAAGGCGATATGGCGAGAACCCTCGTTACACCTGCTAATGCGTTAAGGGTTTTTAGCGCACAGCTCACACAAGCAAAACGTGCTTTGGGTAATATTGTAAGCGTTATTGTCGCAAGATTTATTCCATACGTACAAGTTATGGTTGAAGTTATAGCAGATGCGGCTAATGCCATAGCTAATTGGCTCGGCTTTGAGTTGCCAAAAATAGATTATTCAGGGCTTGATGCTGGTGGATTTGCCGAAGATTTTGAAGATGCCGAAGATTCTTTGAATGGTATGCCCGGAGCAATCAAAAAGATAAAGAAACAACTAATGGGCTTTGACGAACTTAATATTTTAAGTAGCCCCGATGCCGATAGCGGTGCTTCAGGTGGTGCTGGTGCTTCCGGCGGTGGCGCACTTGATATGAAACCACTTGAATATGACTTTATGAGTGGACTTGATATAGATACAGCCGCACTTAAAGAAAAGATAAAAACAACACTTTCGGAAATATCAGCGATAGTGAGTGGCTTTGCATTAGCGATTGGTACTATTTTAGCCGTTACGGGAGCAAATGTTCCATTAGGTGTAGGTTTAATGGCTGCTGGTGCATTAGGACTTGGAGTAGAAATTGCAGTAAATTGGGAAACAATGAATACTCAATTAGCCGAAACACTTTCGCTTGTTACAGGAACAGTAGGTGGCTTTGCGTTAGCTGTTGGTGCTATCTTGGCGTTTTCGGGTGCTAATGTTCCTTTAGGTATCGCTTTAATGGTAGCCGGTGCAGCAGGATTGGCTACAAGTTTAGCGATTGATTGGACTAAAACGGAAGAGCCTATAAAAAACACTTTAGCAACATTAGAAGGTTTAGTAGGTGGTGCGTTTTTAGGTTTAGGTGCTATGTTAGCTTTTTCGGGTGCAAATATCCCGTTGGGTATAGCATTCTTGGCTGCCGGAGCAGTTTCTGTTATGGCTGCGATGGCTTTAAATTGGGATAGTACGAATAGCAAAGTAAAAGGCGTTATTGCTGATATAACAACAGCCGTAGGTGGTGCAGCTTTTGTGTTGGGTGCATTACTTGCTTTTACCGGGGTAAGCATTCCGTTAGGTATAGCATTTATGTTAGCTGGTGCAATAAGTATTGCGACGGGGGTGGCTCTGAATTGGAACGCTACATCCGATAAAGTTAAGTCGGTTGTGAAAGATATAACCGCTATTGTTGGTGGTGCTTTGCTTGGACTTGGTGCAATATTGACCTTTAGCGGTGCAAATCTGTCGTTAGGTATAGGATTGATGGTTGCAGGAGCGATTAGTTTAGCAACAAGTATTGGTTTGAATTGGAAAAAAAGTACCAATTTTATAAGAAAAACCGTTGCTGAAATATTGGGTATATTAGCACCCGCTATGCTCGTTATTGGTGCAATATTGGCTTTTAGTGGTGCGAATATTCCTTTGGGTATTGCTTTGATGATTGCCGGTATTGGTAGTACAGTAGCATCAGCCAAAATGGATAGTAACCCCATTAGTAATTTTTGCAAAAGCGTTGTAAACACGATATTAGGGCTTATCAACAAATTGATAGATGGAATAAACGAGTTGGTTCATATAGACTTTGACGGGTTAGAAATTGCAGGGGTAGAGGTAATCCCCGAAATGAATTTTAGCTTGTTTAAGATTCCTAAAATCCCGCTTCTCGCTGAAGGTGGTATTGTCGATGCCGGACAAATGTTCATAGCCCGTGAAGCCGGACCTGAACTTGTAGGTTCTATAGGAAGAAAAACAGCCGTAGCAAATAACGATCAGATTATATCAGGTATCGAATCCGGTGTATATCGTGCAATGATGGCGGCTAATTCCGCAAATAGTGGTGGCACACAAACCATTCGTATTATAAACGAAATTGACGGTGATGTTGTTGGCGAAAAAGTTATTCAGTATCACAACGGTAGAGTTATTCAAACGGGTGTAAGCCCATTGTTAGTGTAAGGGGGTAATTGATATGGCGATTTTACAAATAAACAAAATTGATATAGCAGACCCCCAAACACTAACTTGGGATATATACGACCTTGACTCCGAAGATGGAGCAGGGAGAAACCAAGAGGGCGTAATGTTCCGTGACCGAGTGGCAGTTAAGCGAAAACTTAACTGCACTTGGGCGGCGATGGAACCGTATGAAATGTCCGTATTATTAAAGGCTATGGATGATGTATTTTTCACAATACGTTATCCCGATGCTCACGATGGTACATACAGAGAGGGAGAGTTTTACGTTGGTGACAGATCGACACCCTTATATGTGTGGAACGATAAAAAACAAAAATACCTTTGGGAAGGTTTATCAGCGAATTTTATAGAGAGGTAGGTGAACTTAATGTACCCGGTAAGTGAAAATTATGCAAAGAAAATAATTGCAAATGACAGAGTATTTTCGGTACGGCTTACATTTGGTTCATCCCGTGTTCTTACAGGCACAACCATACAGAACATAACGTTGGATGAAATAGTAAACTCCACCGATGCTCTGACAATAGGTTGTGCTTGTTCTCATAAAATTGCAATTAACTTAATTAACGCTCCCACCGATATAGATTATAGCAATTCAAACTTTACGGCAGAGGTTGGGTTATTGGTCGAAGATAGACCTATAACATACGAATGGATTCCGCTTGGAAAGTTTTACGGTGTGGAAGCTGAAACTAAAAATGATTTTAAAAATCTTACTCTAACAGCGTATGACGGTTTTTATAAAATATCAGGCAAATATGTAACAAATATTACGGGTAAAACAACGTTACAAGCCGTATATAACGATTTAAGAACGCAATTACTAAATGATTGTGGAATTGTATTAAAAGAACGTGTATTGCCTGAATATACAATAGAGAACTTCCCTAACTTGGATATAACGTACATACAAGCTATTGGATATGTAGCTGGGTGTTTAGGTGAGTTTGCAAGGTTCGATAGGAACGGAGAATTAGAGTTTGTTTGGTATGAAGATAACAAGCAAATAATTGACCGTTCACAACAGTATATGAATGGTTTTAAGAGAACCACGGATAAAGTATTAACCGTTACATCTATCTCAACAGGAACAAAAGACAATCCCATCATAAGAGGTAGTGGCGCAAACGGAATAAATATTAACTTTGAAAATCCATATATCACAGATGAAATGGCTGATGATATATATAGAAAAATAAATAACTTTACATACACACCTTGCTCGTTACAATGGCGTGGAAATCCAGCCGTACAAGCGGGTGATATGTTACAAGCGTTTGATAAAGATAGCAATCCTCACACAGTATTGGCTATGAGCCAAAAGATAAAAATAGGTGGTGGTTGCAATACAACGATTGAGTGTAAGGGCAAAACCGAAACATCAAGTGAATTTACAAATAAGTTTGAAAGCACATCTCAAAAGATCGAGAGAGTTTATAAAACTCTTGAACAATCAATTATAGATGCTACAAACAAAATAGCCGGTAATTCGGGTGGATATGTGGTAATACACGATACAAACGATGATGGCAAACCTGACGAAATACTTATTATGGATTCGGAGGATATAACCCTTGCAACAAAGGTATGGCGTTGGAATAAAGAGGGTTTAGGGTATGCTTATAATGCTGCTGGTAACGCTTATGCTGGACCATATAGAACAGCTATAACGGCAGACGGGCAGATAAACGCCGATTTTATAACAACGGGTACATTAAATGCCGAGAGAATTGTCGTAGAAAGCCACGATAATAAAACGGGACTTCTTACCGATTATATTCACTTTGAAAATGGCACTTTGAAATTTGGTAAAAGCGATAGCGAATTAACACTTGTACTTGATAATGACGAAATTACATTTTATAGAGGGGAAACTAAAATAGGTTGGTTTTCTCCCAATACTTTTGAACTTGAAAATTTAACAGAGGGTAAGGTTCGTTTTCAAAACTTCGGCTTCATACCGAGAGCATCGGGAAATCTTACATTTACAAAATTGGTATAAGGTGGTGATGATATGGCAAGTATTTCAGCAAACGGCTCTAAAGGGAATCATAAATTTACTTTGAATGTAACTCAAAGTGCGACAGATATTGCAAACAATAAATCAACACTTTCGTTTGATTTTAAAATTTCTCCCGTACACGACAGTTGGAATTGGGAACTATGGGGACAAAGCATAGCATACACCATTACAATAAATGGCACAAAATATTCAGGATATATTCCTGATTATGATGGTTATAACATTGTAACATTAAAAACCGGAACACAGACAGTTGCACATAATGCTGATGGTTCAAAAAGTATATCATATAGTTTTAGTGTAACAGATAACGCTGGGCAAAGATATACTCCCGGTAATGCAAGTGCGAGTGGCACATTTACCCTTGCGACAATACCGAGAGCATCAACAATAAGTAGTGTTGATGGGTCAACTATTGGCAGCCCAATGACCGTTAATATATCAAGAGCAGTATCAACATTCACTCACCAATTATGGTACAAGGTTGGTAATAGTGCTTGGGTTGATTTAGGCAAGGGGATAGGGACGAGCAAAGCATTTACCATAACCCCTGAATTCGCAGGACAACAATTCCCTAATACTATGAACGCCCAACTAACTTTATGCGTTAGAACATACAATGGTACAACAACAATAGGCTCGGATTATTATGAGTCTATGATTATACAATTCCCTAAATATACTCCCACTATAAGCAATATAAAACTCACGGGAAATAGTTTATTAAGTGGTGAATACGTTAAGGGTAAATCAACGGTAACGGTAGAAATAACAGCTTCATCGCTATACGGATCAACCATAAAAAGTTATTCGGCAACAGTTGACGGAAAAACTTATAGTGGAAATAAATTTACATCTTCGGCATTATCCAATGGTAGCAAAAGTGTATCAGTAACGATTACCGACACAAGAGGTAGGACGGCTACATTAGCATCAAGTACAATAACGGTGCGAGATTATGCAAATCCTACCATAACGGATTTTACACTTGTAAGACAAAGCGATGAAGAAACAAAGGTAATCGCTACGGTTAAGGGTACTGTGGCTGCTGTAAACAATAAGAACGCAAAAACGGTACAAGTAACTTTGAATGGTGTTACACAGACAATAACATCAAATGCTTATACCATAAATGGAACAACCACATTTACGAATGTTCCAACCGATAATACGTTGACGGGAACTGCAAAAATAACAGATGGTTATACATCGGTTTCAAAAAACGTAGTATTGCCAACGGTAGCCGTAACAATGGACTTTCACCATAGTGGCAAAGGTATTGCTATGGGTAAGGTTGCCGAAACAAGCGATTTGCTTGACATTGCTTGGAAAACAAAATTCAACAAAGCCGCATCGATTGAAGTACCTGCGTTTGATTCGTTCTCAATTAAAAGAACACAAAGCGGAAATGCCGCAACAGTTAGGTTTGTCAATGAAAACGGAGTGTTGGGTTATATTGGAATGACCGACAATGCAAATGGCGGTTTAAAACGTTGGAAACACGATACGTCAGCCAATTACCTTATATTAGATACTGACAACACAAAAGACTATGTTATTGAGCAAGGCACATCAGATATATGGACTTACAGAAAGTGGAATAGTGGTCTTGCTGAATGTTGGGGAGTTTATACAATGACAAGCGCAGCCACTAAAACGTGGGGAACGTTATATTATAGCGACACACTTGCTCCCCGTATCAACTATCCGTTTACTTTTACAAGCAGACCACAAGAAAGCGCATTTCTCCACGGTAGTAGTGTTGCCGGATGGGTATATCCCGAAGCCGGTGGGATAGGTCTGAACACAACGACACAAACCGGTCAATATGGATTTGTACGCCCAACGGCTATTGCTTCATCAGAGGTTAAATATGAATATACAGTTATAGGCAGATGGAAATAGGGAGGATAAATAAATGGCAATAGTAATTAAACCGATAACATTAGAAGTATCAAAACCTAATGTTTTTCAAGCTATCGCTGCAAAACAGTATGATAGCAATTCAAGATTTTTAAAGGCAACTATTATAAACGAGGGTGAAAAAATCCCCGTTTTGCCAACGTCAATAGTAACTATAAACGCAAAGAGAAACGATGGAGAATCATTTAGTTTTGTGGGTGAAGCCAATGATGATGGTACAGCAACTGTACCTATTCATTCGGATATGCTTCAAATACCCGGATATGTAACTTGTGATGTTTCAATCGCTTCTGAAGGCAGTAAACTTACATCAACAACTTTTACAATTTTGGTTGAAGAAGCTAACCACAATCCTGATGATGGTATATCCGAAGAAGAACAATATGATTTTCTTGCGGAAGTAGCATCAATAGTTGGAGATGTGGCAAGTAGGGTAACAAGCGAACAGTTTGGAGAACTGCGAGATGAAGTACGAACCGAAACGGGAAATCTTTGGAGTGCTATCGGTACGGCAAATGCCAAAATCTCCAAAAATGAAGAAGAACTCGATACGATACGGGATGATATAAACAATCTTTTCGGCAAAACAACTACATTGACCGAAAGTATACAATTCCTTGACAATCAAATATCCAAAAATGAAGAAGAACTCGAAACACAAAACGAGTTAATACATCAATCGTTAGCACCAGTTATACGCAAGACAGCAAGAGGAACAACCATAGCTATTACTGATATTTCGCCTATTGAGCATACTGTAAAGGTTAAGGCTTTAGGCGATACAAATTTGTTGATGTATAGCAAAAATATGTTTAATCCAAGTTATAACGGCAATTTTATTGAAATGATAAATAAGATTGTTGCTGTTCATAACCAAGCTTATATACTTTCTGTAAGTAATCTTTTTGGTAATGTAGCTATGAGTGCTGTTTTGGAAGATGGAAGTACAAGAGAGTGGCTCACTATTGGTATGGATATGACTAACCTCGCATTTAAAATTGATGGGAATAAAGTATATTCTGGCGAAAACTTTGAGACTATAATTGACTTTGAAAAGCATATAGAAAAGTTTTCGTTAAGGGTATCGAGTGCCGACTTGATGAATTGGGATGATACAACAAAAGTTCAGCTTGAATACGGCACAATCTCAACAGAATACGAGCCTTCCGTAGAACACGTTTTTTCTTTCCCGGCGGGTGTAACATACGTGAAAATACCGTCTGTTTACCCTGTAACATTGCTTATGTCACAAACAGAGGGTGTTGAACTTGAGGTAGAATACAACGTAGACACAAAGAAATATATTGACGAAAGCAAAAATGCATCAGGTGCAAACAACGAGGCGCTTCAAGAAATCCAAGAAATCAAGGAAGATTTAGAAAAGCAGATAAAGACAACAGAAAAACTATCAAATCAAGTAGCAGAGTTAGGAGAAGGTGTAAATTCAGCCTTTGAGGGTGTAATGTATGTGGCAAACAATATGTCCCCGGCTATTCCCAATACAGCAAGAGGAACTAATATATCACTTACCGATATATCTCGCATTCCTCATCCGTTAAAGATTACTGCAAGAAATGCAAATATTTTGTCTTACCCTTATAGCGTATTTGTTGTTAATGGAGATGTAGTTTCTAAAGCTGGAATAACAGTTACTAATATAGGTGATAGAGGTATTCATATTAAAGGAACTTCTACAGCACACGAAGGTTTTAAGTTAGCAGATATAGATTTAGGCACTTCTTGGACTGAAGCAAGTAGTGGCGTAGAAAGTGCTACCACTAAAGATGGTAAATACACTATCAGTAAATATTTGTATTACGATCACACAAAGAAAGCAGTTTATGTAGGTGTAAGAGCCGGACTTACTGTAGATGAAATAATATATCCTCAAATAGTAGAGGGTTCAATATTGACACCTTACATAGCAGATATAACAACAGCAAAAGTAATGGTATCTGGTGGGGACATAGAATCTGAAATCTGTACCGTAAATGCAGATGGTACTGTTGAGGGAGTAACAGTAGGTGGCATAGTATCACGTTATCCTACAACAACAATTATATCTGATACAGAAGGTGTTACACTTGAAGTAGAATACAACGTAGACACAAAGAAATATATTGATAACAAGTTTGCTGAACTTGCAGCTATGATAGTAAATTCATAAGAAAGGTAAAAGAATATGAAGAATGTTTTTAAAAGTGTTATCGAAAAAGGCGATTATGATTTAACTGCCTTGCTTAAAAAGATTGATACGTTTTATATCGAGGGAAGATTGACGGAAAAGGAAAGAGAAGAGTTATACTCTCTCGCAAGAAAATCTCCCGAAGCACAGTACAATTACAAGATAGAAATAGAGAAGATATGGGAAGCCGTGAGAGCCTTGCAGGGCAAGGAAACAACAGAGGGTGATACAAATACCCCCGACGAATTTAAGCAGCCTACGGGCGCTCACAATGCGTATATGAAGGGTGCTACGGTTGTTTATAACGGCAATACATATAAGTCGCTTATCGACAACAACGTATGGTCGCCTGACACATATCCTAACGGTTGGGAAGTGATTGAATGACAACAGAAATAATAACATCACTTATCGGTGTTATTGGTAGTTTCATTGGTACTCTTGCGGGTATAATGATTAACTCCAAGCTCACAAACTACAGAATTGAACAGCTTGAAAAAAAGGTTGATAAACACAACCACGTTATCGAGAGAGTATATCAACTTGAAAAAAGCGAAGCTGTTTTTAAGGAAGATCTTAAGGTAGTCAATCATCGTGTTGAGGATCTGGAAGGCTACCATAAATAAAGGAGGAATTGTTATGAAAAGCCCTTTAGCAACAAAAGAAATTCTCACTAACAATTACAACCGAAGAAAAAAGCCAATACTTAAATTTACTCCACATCACACAGCCGTTGCAGGGGCGGCGGCTGAAACCATAGCAAGAAACTTTAACATAAACGGCAATTCTGCCAATTATGTTATCGGTGGTGACGGTACAATTATACTTTGTGTCCCTGAAGAATACAGAGCGTGGACGAGCAGTAGCGAAGATAACGACACACAAGCTGTTACCGTTGAAGTTTGCAATTCAACAGGCGCTCCTGAATGGAAAGTAAGTGATGCCGCATTGGAAGCACTTATAAGTCTTGGTGTTGATATATGCCGTAGACATAACTTGCCCGGCTTTACGTGGACAGGAGATAAAAACGGCACATTGACAATCCACAAGATGTTTTTGGCAACAGCTTGTCCCGGTCCGTATCTTGAAAGCAAAATGCCATACATAGCGGAGGAAATCACAAAAAGACTTAATGCACAGAAAGAGGTTGATGATATGTTGTATAAGGTTCAGGTTGGTGCATTTTCTGTTAGAGAAAACGCCGAAAAACTTCTCGCAGAACTTAAAGCAAAAGGATATAACGGATTTATTGTTGAGGTTGACGATGGTAAACCCGTTGTAGAAAACAAACCAATAATATCCGTAGGCTCAAAAGTAAAAATTAAGCCCGGTGCAAAATCTTATGAAGGTGCATCAATGTCAAACTATGTGTATAACAACGTTTATACAGTAGATGAGTTGAAAGGCAGCAGAGCCGTACTTGATAAAAACGGACTTTGCACCGCCTTCCATATCAACAATCTTATTCTTGTTTAAGGGGGATAATCATAATATGAAAGAACTAATACAGAGAGTAACAAAGTTATTGAGTATTAAGTCGATTGTAACAATCGCATTAACGGGCGTGTTTTGCTATTTAAGCATTATAAAGGTTATTCCGGCTGAAATATTTATGACGGTGTTTACGGTAGTTATTTCGTTTTATTTCGGCACAC
>JAEIGA010014327.1_pt1 | contig 12074 bp, 19 predicted proteins | sample 9270691 | NCBI WGS metagenome assembly JAEIGA01 (sample SAMN17057246, study PRJNA624740) | gut metagenome | biome: biome; isolation source: fecal sample | host: Bos grunniens | place: China: Xizang | collected 2019
GTATCACTCTTATTTTATCGTAGGACTATTTAAGGTTATCAGTATCATATACAAATTAAGCTTCTATGGTGGATATGCCCTTGTGGGTTTTTTTTACTCTTATTTTTTTTATTAGGTGGGATAGTTTATCCCACCTTTTTTTATATGGCTTCGCCTTTTATATGGCTTCGCCTTCTGCTTTTCTTTCTCTTAGTTCTTGTATTAGTTCTCTGTTTTCTTGTCTGCTCTTTAGGTCTTTTAGTGTGTCTGTTGTTTTATATACGGTACAGTCTACCACTTGTAAGTCCTCTTTTATCTCATTTTTTATGTCTGTTGGTACTTCTTTTAGTTCTATCATATATGCTTGATTTGTTAGTTTTTGTATTTTTAGGTTTTCTTTTTCTATTCCTCTGTGTAGTAGTAGTGCATTGTATATGCTTTTTACTTCTTCTTTTGTTAGGTATCTTTCTATTTTTGTTATTACTCTTTTTATTTTCATTTGTTTATACCACCTTTTTTTATATATTTTATTTATATTAGTAGTATTCACTTTATAGTGTTTTTTTATACCTGTTTTTATGGTTTTTTTTTGCATTTTTGTTATGTTTTAGGAGTATATATATTCCCTATAAAGTGAATACTACTATTAAAAGGAGGTTATAAAAATGTTTATAAATAAAGTTAGCATACCATTAAATGACAATAATTTTAAAATATTAGGGGATATAGCTCAAAGGGAAATAATTACAAATTTTGACTTTAGATGTGAAAATGATAAAATAATTATCAATTTATATGATAATATGGCATATAGTAGACTAAATAATGAATTAAAAAGTTTAAATATTTTTTATGAAGTTTTAGGGTTAAAAGGTAATAAAGAGGATATAATAGATATATACCACCATTTATTGAATTGAATTGTATAAGCTTCTTTTTAGAAGCTACTACAATTCTTTTTTTTATGTATAAAACATCACTATATTGTGAATACTATTAGTAAATTAAAATATATATAAAGGTGGTATAAGATTATGGAAAAAGCTATGATTTTATTAGAAGATTTAGAAAGAGCAGAAAGAGAATTAAATAATTTTATGGAAACTAATTCAACTTTAGAAGATTTAGAAACAGTAAGATTTTTACAAGAAGAAGTACAATATAGATATTTAAAATATATAGATTATATAGAAGCTTATCCAGTAATGTAAGGAGGTAATGATATGAGAATGAATTTAGTAAAAGAAAATGGATTAGAAAGAGAATATTATTTTGGTAGAAAAGGAAATAAAGTATCTTATTATAAATATAAATGGAGTAAAGAAGCTAATAAGTATTTTCCATACTACAATGAAACTTTTAAAGTATTTGAAGGATTAGAGCAATTTGAAAAATCTATGAGGGATAAAGGATTTGTAAGTATATCAGAATTAGAAACTAAAAAATTTAATTAAGAGGTGCTACAATGGAAAGGTTTGAATTTATAACAAGTGATTATTTTGATAAGACAATAGAATTATATGGATTAGAAAGTTTAGAAATTGATGATATAGAAGAAGAAGTAAAAAAGCATATAGTATTTGATATAGATGTAGCTTGGAAAATAGAAATTTGGGATATATTAGAGAATGGAAATTTAGAAGTATATATTGATATAAAATAATTTTTAAAAAAACTCTGGAATGTATTTATACATTCCTTTTTTTTATAATAAATTTAAAGAGCTGATTTCAAAGTTCCACATTTTATAAAAATATATCTAAAATAATAAATGTTAAAATACCAACAATTAAAAAATTTTAAGGGAAATATGTTATAATATGTTTGTATTACAAATGTAACACACGAAGGGAAATATATTATCGTTCAATAAATGTGCATTTCTTGAACGGTATTTGGATAAAATAAGAGGGGAATTTATGAGTAATAACCTAAAAAAAATTATAAGCTTCTATAAGTCTTATTATAAAGATTTAGATATTGGTACTATAAAGAGCCATTATTTTATTAGCTTCTTAGAATTTGATATATTAATAAGATTTAATCTAAGAGCCACTAAAGAAGATATAAAAATAATATTAGAAGCTATACAAGGAGGTTAATATAAAAAGAGTTTTTATGAGTGATTTAGATTTTTTAAATAGTATAGTTGATGATTTGAATTGTACTGTATCTATGTATGATGATGATTATGTCCTATTTGGATATGATTATAATAATTTTGAGAAAGCATTATTTAGAATTGTTTTGAATGATAATTTAGATGTTACTTTATTAACTCAAAGTATATTTGTTGATAATTCTTATAGAATTTATTTTAAATTCAGATATTTATTTATTAATTTAGATTAAAAAAGGAGTTGGATTATATGTTTATTTATAAATTTAATGAAAAGGGATTAAAGAAATTTGAAAAAGATATAAATGAAAGAATACAAGAAGCTGATAATGTTTGTATTACCTTAGAAAATAAAGATACTCAAATGTCAGTTGGTTTTACTAAAGAAGAAATAAATGATTTTAAACCTAAAGTAAATGTAACTTATAATGAAACTGGATATACTTATATAGATTTTGACTTAAATAAATTATTTTTAGGAAATTTGACTACTAATGATGATGTTTTAGAAATAGTATATTACTATGATAATTATGATAGTATAGAGCATTTCCACCAAATAAAATTAAGACATAGTAATATAATATTTGAATACTATAATGCACTTGATGAAACTATTGTAAAGGAATATATGGAAGATTAATTAAAGGGAGATATTATATCTCCCATTTTTTATAAGGAGGTTAAACTATTATGAAAAATGTTGTAGCTTATGTTAGGGTATCATCACAAAGTCAGATAGAAAATACATCAATAGAAACCCAAATAGAAAAGATAGAATTACATTGTAAGCTTCACGATATTAATATTATTAAGGTATTTAAAGACGAAGGTATTTCTGCTAAAGATACTGAAAGAGCTTCTTATTCTGAAATGATAGATTATATATTAGATAAAAATAATAATATAGATAGTGTAATAGTATATAAATCAGATAGACTTCATAGAAGCTTAAAGAATTTATTAATTACTATTGAGGATATATTTATTCCTAACAATATTTCTTTTATATCAATTACTGAACAATTTGACACATCTAATGCACAAGGTATGCTTTTTTTACAAATGCTAGGCTCATTTGCAGAGTTTGAAAGGAAGATCATCAACGAGCGAACTAAGGTCGGTCGATTATCTAAAGGAAAGTCCGAACTATATGTGGGAGGTCGAGTACCATTTGGATATACTTTGATAGATAATGATAGATTAACATTGAATTATGATGAAGTTGATATAATAAAAGATATATTTAAAATGAGGACTAAAGGAATATCTATTGGTAAAATAGCATTAAAGCATAATATGTCTAAAAGTAAAATTCATTATATAATAAATAATAAAGTTTATATGGGTATTTATAATTATAATGGTAAAAAAGAAAAAAATAAAATTAGCTTCAAAGTGCCACCAATAGTAAGTAACTATATCTGGACTAAAGCTAATTCTATTAAAAAGAAAGATTGATTTACAAAGAAAATATTAACTATTGGGGTACAGTTAAAATAAATTATTATGGATAAAGTAATAATGAAAAAAATTATTTAATATAATTATAGCATATTAATTATTAGAAGGGGATATTATGAGAAAAGATATTAATTTAATTGAATTAAGGGAAGCTATTGGGGAAGAAGGAATAAAAGATTTATTAAATTATATTAGGGAAAGTATAAAAAAAGGAATTGATGAAGGGATAAACTGCTCTCAAAGTTATATAGATAAACTTAATAATATTAATGAAAAGTATAGATAAAAAAAATAGTTGGGCCGAAGCTTTCCATAGGAAAGCTGCAGCACCAACTATTTTTTTTTAGAAAGTAAAAGTTTTTAAAGTTTCTTTATCATCATAATCTTTACATTCCCAAGTATCTAAAGGTAAATCATCATCATCATCATTTAATGAAATATTTTTAGCTTCTAATTTAGCTTGTTTTTTAGCTTCTTTTTCTAGTCTAGCCTTTTCTTTAAGCTTCTTAATTTCTAATACTTTCTGCTCTCTTAAACTATTTTGATAAGCTACAAATAAATCTTTTCCAAAGTGAGAAATCATAGCTTGTTCAGTAATAATCCAAGTCTTACCGAATTTTTTTATCTCATTATCATAAAATTTTTGATTTTGGACTTGCTTTCTGATAGTGGAACTATCTATATTATAAATTTTTGCTACATCTTGAAAAGTATATAAGCCATTAAAACTACCTCTAGCCATTTTTACCACCTCATATTTATTTTTATAAAATTATTATATCCATATTTCCAATAATTATAGTATAATATTTTAAGAAGCTTAACATATAATTTTTCACTATAAAGTGAACTTTTTATTATTTTTTTAAAAATTTTTACTAGAAAGTATTGCCCCCCCCTCAAAGCTTGGAATTACTTTGGTGTGGCGATTTTTTGGAAAGTGCTATTTAAAAATTTTATTTTTAGGCTTTTATTATTGTATATGGTGTTTTAAAATTCATTTTATTGTTTAGTTTATTAGTCTAGGCTTCACGATAAAGTGATACTTTCAGATTAAAATTGTATCTTTTGATGTATGTTATTAATACGGAAACCTAAAAAAAAGTTTATGTTTTATTCATAAGCTTTTTTTAGTATAATGAAAATATAAATGTATATGCTTTATCAACAAATTATCAGTACATTAAAAATTGAATATTAATATATAATCTCAACACATATAATCTCCACAAGAAGCTAATGTAATAAGGGCATTAGCTTCTTTTTTGTTATATAATAATATTAAAATTTATATAAAGGGAGTATATATATTATGGGAAATAAAGATTTATTATTTATGCTTGAAAATGGAACAGAATATGTAAAAGGAATTTATGAAGCTAGTGAGGATAGAATCTATTATTTATCTACTGATGAAATGGACACTTTTGAAAGTGTAGGAATGTTAGTAGAAAATATAGTACATCTATATGAAGAAAATAGAATTGAATATGAGTTATTAATTGAAGAAATAATGAATGATGAAGATTTATTATATAAGATAAAAAAACATCATAGTGATAAATTATTATTTAGATATAATAATAAAAACTTCAATAAATTAATAAACTTACTTTAAGAGCTGATGATCCATAAGTAGACTTTAGCTTCTGATGAAGGACTTTATTAAATTTAAAAACCTTAGATTACTTCGAGCCATAGGTTATCAATTATCTATTTTGGTGCATAGCTTCGATTTTAAGCTATCAATAAATATCTAAGGTTATTAGTATCATATACCTAACAGAATGACCGTACACTATCAAATTTTAGCTTTTAAGGGGAATAGTTTGTGCGAGGTTTTTTTACATATTCTTTTTTATTTTACTTTTCTTCTTGTTCTTGGGCTTCGCCCTTTGTGGCTCTTTTGCTCTAAAAAAATAAAGAAGCTTTTTAGCTTCTTTATTTTTTATCCAAATATAAATAAATATTGCTCAAATACATCTGTTGAATATATGTCTATAAAATAATAATCCCTTCTTACTTTTTCTATATCTATATAATGGTGTATATGCTCTGGAATATTGTAAAAGAAATCTGTTTCATATAAATAATTTTCAAATACATCAAGTTCATTCATTCCAGTATAATATCCGTAACATTCATTTTCTATAATTCTTTTAGTTTCTTCTATGTTATTTGTTGCATTTAATATATCTTTTATTACATCTATATCAACGTTATATTCTTCTAACATTTCTAAAACTTCCTCAAATACTGAACAACTATATCCACTTAAACAACCGTCTATATATTGTAATTCTATATCTGTATTGTGTGCTATTCTTTCATCAAAATCTCTATAAGCTTCTTTTAAGTCCTCCATACAAGTAATATTGAAATATTCCCAAATTCCACTACCTAAAGCCATTAAACTTACAGTTTCATTTAATATACAAGTTTTATTCATTTTTTTACCTCCAAGTTATCTTTTTATTTTTATTATTCCTCATATAGTGAATTTTTATACATTTGATTATTTATGTATATTTTTTTATTTTCACGATATAGGTATAAAAAGTTATTAAAATTGGAATACTAAAAATAAAAAAAGAAAAGGTGGTATAAAATTATGCAAAGTTATTTATTATCAATACATTCTAATGAGGATATAGACTTAATAGAAGATTATGAGGAAAGAGAAGAAATGCAAGAAGCTTATGAGGATGAAATAGAAGCAGTTTATCAATATTTAAAAGCTAATAAAATAAATTGTATGGAATGGGAACAAATAGACGATTATAGATTTTCAATAGATATAAAAACAGGTCGAGGAATATTAGTTGATGAAATAATTAACGGATATATGGGAGATATAGAGCAATTACTAGAAATTAATGATATAGCATTTTCAACAATAGATAAATATATTAATTAAATAATAAAAGGTAGCTGTGAAGCTACCTTTTATTATTTAATTTGTAAAGCTATCAATTATTAAATCTGCTAAATATTCTGTTTGCTCACACTCTGGAATATCATCAAGTGATTTACAAAACATCTCAAATTTATCTAAAGCCGAAGGTATATCCTCCCATTCAATTTCATCACATATTAATTCTAAACTAGGACATACATAATTTACTAATATTTTTTCCATTTTTTCCATACCACCTTTTTTTATATTTTTTATTTTTATTTTTCCACGATATAGAGAAAAGTATGTATAAAAAAAAATGTAAATTTTACCAAAGGAAGTAGGAAGAACTCACATAGCTCATTCCTTATTAGAAGCTTAGAAAGTAAGTGATACTAATAACTTATGTTATGGCTACAATATAAATAAAAATTTTTTAACTTTAGTTAAAAAATATCATAAAGTCTGCTTATCATTTTAATGATAAGTTGTGTAGCCATTCCAAATACTAAGATTAAGACAATAAACCCAAAAAAAATAGGTAGCAACTATAAAATGGCTTCGGGTGTGGCGAGGAATTGCCTTACCTTGAAAAAGATGTGATAAGAGATACTTTAACTTTTTCTTCTCATAAAGTTTAGGTATCTCTTATCACTATAAATAAAAGGCAAGGAGGGAATGGGCGAAGCCCTACACGAAGCTAAAACCTAAAAATTGAAAAGTATGTATAAGATAAAAAATAAAGTATATATTAGGTGTCGCTAGACCGAAGTTCAGAATAAGACACCACAAATAAAAAAAGTTTATGGTATGATTAAGCTTCATAAAGGAAATAATACTACCTATAACAAGAAGCTTTATGTGGTGGCTTATTCTGTATGGAAGTAGATTTTTTTCCCTTCTCACGATATAAGGTTTCACGATATAGTGAATATAAGTTTACATAATAAAATATACCAATTCACTTTATAGGGAAAAAAGCTACTGGAATAGTGGAGGCAACCTTGTGCCGACCGTACCCAAAAAAGCTAAAGTATTAATAGTAGTGATAAGAGTATATATAGCAATATAACAGTATTAATATATGACTATATGAGTATATAAAAATTACTCAAAAGTAGTAGAAATAAATTAAGCTAGAGTAGTAAAAACAAGAAGCTTAGTAAGATTATGATTTTAAAAAAACCTTCTAATAAACCAATGCACTTTGAAGCGAAATCACTTGTGATAGGGTGGTTTTTACCCTATGACAAGTGATGTAGCATAGATATAAATAAAAAGTATTGTGGTGCTTTAGCACGACAATACTATCCTCTTTGAAGCTTGGGTTGGGTGGGAATTGCTTCGATTAACTTTCATAAATCAATTAATGTTCATAGCAATTTTGGGCTTAACCGAAGGTTTTAAACAATGCACTTTCGATAACTCTGGGCGAAGCCTTATTTTAAACCAATGCACTTTAAAGCGAAATCACTTGTGATAAGGTGGTTTTTACCTTATGACAAGTGATGTAGCACACTTATTAATAAAAAAGTCTTGTGGTGCTTCAGCACTCCAAGACTTATCCTAGAATAAAATTAAAATTAAGAGCAAAGGATCTGCTAATGGATATTTGATATATTTCTAATTTTTGGTATAATAAATATAGAATTAAATATATTATTTATAATTATAAAATTTATATTTGGAATTGGTAACTCCAAATATAGATACTGTTAGAATTGGTAACTCTAATGGTATTTAAAAAATTTTAGATTTTTGAAGTAATTATTTTTAAAGGTGTATTTTTATTTAACAAATCTATTTTAGAAAATTTAATAATGTCAAATCAAAACAAATGTTGTTTTTACTAATGTGAAGTAATAATAAAACTCTGATGATTTTTTCTTAAAAGATAACTAGCAAATAAAAGCTAGTTATTTTTTTTATATAAATTATTAAAATCAAATATAAGCTTCTTAAATTCATTAGGTAGGTAATTAATCAATAAAGTATTTAAAATTAAAATTAGAGTGAAATAAGGCAGTATTTTGAATATAAAAAAAGGATATAAATTAATATATCCTTCTTTGATAAACTTTAAGGTACTGGTACAAAAAATATTTAGTTAGGATTATGTAAATTATATGGTAGTAAATTGTTTAATACCTTCATCAATTAATTTAGAAAGTATTTCATATTGATTATAGTTAGAATTATTACAGAACTTTAAAAAATTTTTTAATGTACTCTCATAAATTCTAAAAGACCTATGAACTATTATATCCTCTTTAGGCTCTATAAGAAGCTGATTAGAATTATTACTAATATTATCTTGTGGAGAGTTAAATATCCTAGTAACTACTTTTTCTAATGCTCTTTCAATAACTTCTTCATCCAAAGGGAATATTTTTTCTACACACTCATACCTATTAGAAAGTTTATTATAAGTATAGAAGCTTTTAGTAAATCTATCTCTAATAGTATTGTATGAGATATTTATTTCCGTACATATTTGTGTAATATTCATTCCTTCTTTTAGCTTCTCATTAAAATAATTAACTTGCTCTATGATAGTTAAACCATTAAATAATTTTTTATCCATTCTGATTAATCCCCCAAGAAAAAAAAATAAAATATGAGTAAATAATAAGGTTATAAATATTTTACCCCTAATAAAATATCTATAACCTTATTGTAACACAAATAATTTTTTTTAAAAGAAGAAAATACCTAGATAAAAATTTTAAAAAATATGTTATTCTACTTATTGTGGCAAATAAAAAAAGACTTCCCTTATTAGAAAGTCTTAATTAAAATACTATTTAAAATTTCATATATATTTATTGTGGTAAGTTTTATTTTAATATTTTTGACGAAATTTGTAAATAGTAAATCATTAATTGAGGGGAATTAAAAAATGAAAGAACTAAATATTAATTTCGATTATGAAAAAGAAGAAGAAAATAAACTTGATGATTGGAATAGAAATAAAAATAGTCTTATTGTAATTGATAAGAAGGGGATTATTAAAGTTGATAAGATTATTAATGATAATGAGGAAATTATCATCAAGAGAAGAAAAAGAAATTTAACTGATAAACAAAAGAATTTCTTAAACCAAAGTGATGATTTTAAAAATCATTGTAGAAGCTTAGGAGGATACATTCATATGATTTATTATAAAAATGAAATAGTATTCAATGACATCAATATTGATAAGGCTAATATAAGCCGAATTATGTATTTAGCAACATTTGTTGATTACAATGATAAGAAAGAAGGTTTATTGACTACCAAAGGATCAAGCTATAAAACTGTTCCAATGGATAGAAGAAAAATGAAAGAATTATTAAATTTAGGAGATACTGCTTTCAAAAGCTTCTTAAAAAATTGTAAAGAGAATGAGTTAATATTTGAAGTAGATAAAAAATTCTATATTAATCCTATATACTTTAATAAGGGTAATGTAGATTTATTATCTGATGATAAAGGATATTGTAGGTTATTTATTAATACCATAAGAGAGCTATATATTAATTGTAAGCCTTCACAACATAAGACTTTAACTAATATATATCAATTAATACCTTTTATACATTATTCAAATAATATGATATGCCATAATCCAGAGTGTTTAGAAAATGAAGCTAAACCTATGAATTTAAAAGATATTGGTATGAAGCTTAAAATAGAAAATAACAGGACTAATTTGAATAGACTTACTAAGGAACTAGAGAAGTTTAAAGTTACTGTTGAAGATAAAGAATATAAATTATTTGCATATGTAAAGGTTAGTGATAAAGATTTCTTTTTTATTAATCCATATGTAATATATAGTGGAAATAATGTAGAGCAATTAAGAAAAATATCTGATACTTATTTCTTTAGAAATTAATTAAAGTACCTATTTATTAGGTGCTTTTTTTATTTTATAAGTAATCATTTTGCGACCTATTTATATAAATAAGTAATCATTTTGCGACCTATTTTATTTTCTAAAATTTAGGCATATTACTAGCTTCTAGTATGATTTTTTTAATTTAACTCTTATGTTATTATGTTAAACCCATATTTTACTAATAAAGTGTGGATATGTGGATAATATATGCTTTTTATTTTTACCATTAAAGAGATACCTAAAAGCACACTAATAGAAGCTATGTCCTAAAGTTACTTTTATTGGTGTGTGCTTACTGTCGCATTACTTAGTTAAAATCCATTATAGACAAGCTATAAGCTATTTTAACCAAGTAATTTTGACCTATTTGTTTTTTATTGTAATTATTTGTTCACGATAAAAGGAAAAAATAAAATTTAATTTAATATATATTTAGATTAATAAAATTATATCTATTAGGAGGAATATATGAATAATAATGAAAAGGCTATAAGATTTATAATTGGTCTAATATCACTTGTATTAGCTTCAATTATACATCTATATCTTAAATTAAATTAGGGAGGAAATATGAAAATAATAAATAATAACGGTCATACCATTTCTGGTAAAGGTAGAGGTGCAATAGGTTTTATTGATGAAAGTATATGCACTAGACAAATAGGTAAATATTTTATAGAAGGAATGAAAGCTTTAAATCATACAGTATATGATGTTACTATTGATAAATCAGAAAGCTATCTTACAGAAGCAGTAAATAAAGCTAATAAATATACAGTAGATTATGCTATTACACATCACTTAAATTGTTTTAGTAATGAAGAAGCTAATGGAGTAGAAGTCTTAATTTATGATATTAATGATAAAAAAACTTATGAAGTAGCTGATAGAATCTGCAAAGAAATATCAAAACTTGGTTTTAAAAATAGGGGAGTTAAAGAGAGCAAAACTTTATATTGGCTTAAAAAAAATAAAAACAAGTCAATGATCATAGAGTATCTATTTTGTAGTAATAGAAAAGATGTAAGTTTATATAATCCTCAAAAACTTGCTAATGCTACTATATATGGATTAACTAAATCATATCCAATTACTACTGATAAGCTTCCAGTAATAAATAATAATCCTACATCTAATACTTATTCTAATGGTACTTATCAATGTAAAGGTAAAGTAATTAATACTAATGGCGAAGGTTTAAATATAAGAGCCGAAAGAAATGCTAATAGCAAGATAATAGGGAAGCTTAAAGAAGGTTATATTGTTAAAGTTGATTATTGCCTTAATAATTGGTTTTCAGTATGGGAGAATGGGAAACTAGGATATATTAATGGCAAGTATATTCAACTATTAAAATAATTTTAAATTTATGATATAATTTTATTAATTAAATTAACTCAATATTAAATAACTTTGTATTACTTTTATATGAAATCATAAAAATAGAATTGCAAAAGCTCACTTTGTGAGCTGCTGCAATTCTATTTTTATGTACTATGGATTATATTCCTAACTTGCATTTCAGATATTTTAAATTCCTTTGCTAACTCTTTATAATTATGTCCATTAAAGTATTGTCTAATTAATCTATTCCTTATAGGCTTTAATACACTATTCTCATTAGGAATATATAAAGAACTTCCTCCATATTGTTTAATTAATTCAATAAAAGCTTCTATTCCCATAATATCAACTAAACCTTGTAAAATCTCTGGTACATCTTCTTTAGTTAAAAA
>JAEIGA010014328.1_pt1 | contig 12073 bp, 11 predicted proteins | sample 9270691 | NCBI WGS metagenome assembly JAEIGA01 (sample SAMN17057246, study PRJNA624740) | gut metagenome | biome: biome; isolation source: fecal sample | host: Bos grunniens | place: China: Xizang | collected 2019
GTTCAATCGTTAATAAAACATCACCTTTTTTAACCTTGCTATTAAAATCAACGTACAGATTATCAATTGTTCCGGACACCTGAGAACCAACATTTACAGTATTAACAGGTTGGATTTCACCGGTCGCACTGACAACTTGACGCAAATCCCCACGTGTGATGTTTAATGTTATATAGTCGGCTTTCTTTTCAGATGCACCACCAAAAAATATCTTAATCAAGATGTATATAGCGGCAGCCAATAACAACCACCATTTTTTACGCCATACAAATCCCCATGCACGACGAACAAATGATTTTTTTTCAACAACCCCTGAAACACTTTCAACTTTTTTTATTTTCTTTGTCATTTTATTCTCTCTCTAACTCTGTTTTAATTTCACCCACCGCCAATGCAACCGCCGCACGTTTTGTAAACAAATCATATTTGGCGGCATTGTTCTGCTTTTGCGCAGACACCAATTCTGATTGTGCCGTTTGCCAATCCAACATTGTCGCACGACCAACACGATACATACCGGCCGTTACTTTTTCACTTTCCGTTGCAGATTTTAATAACGTTTCGGTTTGTTTTAATACAGTTTGTGCCGTTTTATAATTATGATATGCAGTATAAATATCCAACGATGCATTATCAGATGCCGCACGTTCGTTTTCAATCGCACGTTCATAGTTTACCTGAGCCGCACGTGCATTATACAGATTTGCAAAACCCGCAAACAACGGCATAGATGCACGGATGCCGATACTGCCACTGATATTATCCGAACCGGCATTAAATGATTCAGACGGTGTATCCGACCAAGATAAAGACCCAGACGCAGATATTGTTGGCAGATTGCTTAAAAATACGCTGTTTCTGCGATGCCAAGCCGCATCTTTATTCGCAGTTGCACGCAACAGGTCGGGACGTGTTTTTTCGGCCTGAGCAAACAATTCATCCAAGCTTTTTGTTTCTTGGGGTGTGCCGATATCAGATGACAAATCCGCAATCTGAATTTCTTGATCCGCAGGGAACGACAGTTTATTCAACAATGCACCTTTGGCAATTTCACGATTATTTTTTGCACGCTCTAAATCCAAATCACGACTTGCCAATGTGGTATCGGCCTTTAATACGTCGGCACGTGCAACCGCACCGGCTTTGAATTTATTCTGTGCCGTATCACGGGCGGTTTTGGCAACATCACGTAACATTTGTGCCGATTTAACGTCCGCATCCGCATTTAATAACGCATAGTACGAACCAATTATTCCATATATATAATTTTGAACCGTCGCATCATATTCAAAGCCCGCCGCACGCCACGTAGATGACAATTGATTCAAATCAGATAAACGTTTACCAAAATCAAATATCAAATAAGATGCAGAAATAGATGCACCATATGTCCAATCACCCCATTGTTCATTTCTGTATGGCAATGACGCATTGGCCGATGCACTGACCGACGGTAAATAATCCGCATAGCCCGCATTTTTTGACAGGCGTGACGATTCGTATGATAAATAAGACGCCGTCGTTGATGGATTACGACACAACCCCAAATCTATTACTTCGGGCAAAGTTAACACCGTATCCGGTACCGTTGTGCGTGTCAAACAATCATTTGCAGCCGCAAAAACCATACAGGGCGCAAAAAAGACAGGTAAAAACAGGGCCTTTTTCATTCAACTCTCTCTTTCCGTATTATTTTATTAGAATTATAAATATTTTTATGTTGAAATACAATTATTTTTTGCTTAATATAGTGTCACTGTTATGGCCTGGTGGCAGAGTGGTTATGCAGAGGACTGCAAATCCTTGGATGCCGGTTCGATTCCGACCCAGGCCTCCATAACATTATTTGCCCGATTGGGCTTTTTTTTATTCCTGTTTTTATATTTTTTGTGTATTATCGGGACATGATTAAAAGCATTACCGTCACCAATTTCAGAAATCATTATATGGGTCGCGTCGAAACACACGGACATAAAAATATTATTATAACCGGCCCAAATGGCGCAGGTAAAACCGCCATATTAGAGGCGGTATCAATGCTGGGCGGGGAACGTGGTATGCGTGGTGCATCGATGACAGATATCGCCCGATTTGACGGTGACGGCGGATTTTCTGTATTCGCAACAACAAATGACGACACGGAAATATCCGTTAACTTTAACGCAGGCGACACAAACAGACGCGCAAAAGTTGACGGCGAAAATACACCTTTGACCGATTTGGTACGCATTATCAGAATCGTTTGGATAACCCCAAAAGAAGACAGATTGTTTGTAGAAGGCGCATCCGACAGACGGGCTTTCTTTGACCGATTAACCGCCAGTTTTGATGCATCACACGCCGGCCGAAACGCACGATTAAATAAAATATTATCGGAACGCGCATATGCATTAAAAAACGGGGCAGACAAACATTGGATTGACGCATTAGACACACAAATCGCCGGTACCGCCGTCGCAATTGCCGTGGCACGAATACAATACGCAGGCGAATTAAATTATTTCTTGAACGATTGCGCCGTATCCGTATCGGGCATAATTGAAAAAATGCTTATCGACGGTATGTCGGCGGGTGACGCAGAACGTGCGTATACAGAATACTTAAAAAACAATCGTGAATTAGTTGGCGATAAAATGGTAATCGATGGGCCACACAAATCAGATTTCGGCGTATTTAATACCAAACTGAATTTACCGGCACATTTAACCAGCACAGGACAACAGAAAATCGCATTAATAAACCTGATACTGGCACATGCAAAATTAATCAATACCAAGACCGGCAAAAGACCTTTGATTTTGTTGGACGAAGCAGCCGCACATTTAGATAAAGATGCACGCGCGAATATGTTTCGCGAACTGGGGGCGGCACACGCACAGGTTTGGGCAACCGGATTAGAATCAGAAATTTTTGCAGATGTCCCCGATGCTGTATTTGTCACTTGCCAAAACGGCCAAATAAGTAATATAGTGGGGGCGGAGTAAAAAGATGGCACGTATAGATTATCAAACTTTATTAGACAACGCGTTAAAATCCGTCGTTAAAGACGCTTTGGTTCATGCACAATTCAATGGATTGGGTGACGGAACACATTTCTATATAACTTTCAGAACACGCGACAGCGGGGTTGTATTGCCGGATTTCTTGCGCATTAGATATCCAGATATTATGACGATTGTTTTACAATATTCTTATAACAACCTGCACGTATCCGATAAAGAATTCGGGGTACAATTAACATTTGATGGTCGCCCATTTTTTATTCGCGTGCCGTTTTCTGCGCTGGTTGAATTCAAAGACCCTTCGGTGGATTTTATGTTATCATTCCAACCAAAACCACAAACCGCAGCGGCCGATAATGATATGGAATTACCATTGGACGAAAAACCAGACACTGTCCCAGACCCAGGTCGCGTTGTGTCTTTGGATGAATTCAGAAGAAATAAAAAACAATAAAAAAACACCGGCAAATGCCGGTATTTTTTAACAGTTTTATTTGAACTATTTATCACGGATTTTTGCATTACATTTTGATTCAACCGATTTAATAACCGTGTTCTGTAATGCCAACAAGTCCGTATCAGACATATTATCCGTCGGTAATACAGTTATCGTAAATGCAACCGACTTGGTACCATCACCCATATCAAAGGCATCAAATACAACCACGTCCGATATACGCGAATCACACGATAATGCAACAGACGTCAATTTTTCTGCAGGTGTTGTCGCATCAACCAAAAACGCAAAGTCACGTGTTATTGGTTGAAAATCAGATGTAGCAATATGTTTGCCACGACGACGCGGCGGCAACAATGTAACATCATCAACATTTGCAATTACAACATTTGTTTTTATGCGCATTTTTTTCGCAACAGATGGGTGCAATTGACCAAATTCTGCAACTTTTTGTTTTCCTTGCATAATCGCACCATAACGATATGGATGCGCCCACATTGGCGGATTATCCGTTGATATCGTTACACGACGACCATTTAACAAAGCCAATAAGTCCGCTTTGACATCATAGATATCAACTTCGCGATTACGGCCCGTCCAATGACGTGGTGCAGTTGCGCCTGTACGCACAATAGACAAAGATGTTTGTTGCGCATTTGGTACATCGTCCAAGAATACCGTTCCCAATTCAAATAATGATAAATCCGGATATCCACGCTTTTCATTATTAGAAACCGCAGACAATAATCCAAACAACAAACCATTACGCAATGTATCAAAGTCGGACGTAATAGGATTCGCAATCATTACATTTGGGCGTTCGGTCAACATACGTTCAACACCACAGTTACCAAAACCAAACGAACGACATTCGTTCAAGCCACGTGACGCCAACATTGTTTTAATATCCATTTCATGCGTATCGTGTGCGCGCGCAGTTCCGGCCGTATGCTGTGCATTTATTGCAATTTTTTCATAACCATAAATACGCAGTAAATCCGCAACGATTGTTTCAGGTATTTCTACATCCACACGAACAGATGGCGGTGTTACCATCCAACACGATTTAGTAACCTCTATACGATAACCCAATGCAGTCAATATTTCGCGTTGGGTATCCGGCGCGATTTCAACACCTGTTTTCTGTTTGAAATAATCGGGCGTATATTTAATGCGAATATTTGGCGCCACATCCGAACCCGCCGCATAAACACCAACGATTTCACCACCACACGCATCCATAATAATATCCGCCGCCAACATAGCCGCCACACCAGTTATTGTTGGGTCAATACCACGTTCATAACGATATGATGCATCGGTCATTATCCCCAAACGCTTGGATGTTTTACGGACAGATACAGGGTTAAAATACGCACTTTCCAAAATAATATTTTTTGTTGTATCTGTTGTACATCCACGCGCACCACCAACAACACCCGCCAATGCCAATATACCCGAATTATCCGCAATAACCATATCAGATTCCAATAATTCATGCGTATTGCCAAACAAGTCCGTAAAAGTTTCACCTGCACGCGCCATACGAACAACTATATCGCCATCTATTTGGTCGGCATCAAAACAATGCATAGGTTGCGCCATGTCATAACAGATATAATTTGTCGCATCAATTGGTGCGTTCTTTGGATTAATACCAATTGCCGCCAAACGTGACGCAATGTATGGTGCACTGGGGGCGATATTAATATTGTGGATTTCCAACATTTTATATGCGCCACATTTTTCTGTTTCTATATGAACAGAACGATTCCCAACGTTTGATGGAAATGATTTGGATTCCGGCTGCAAATAAGTTCCCAATCCCGCGGCCGACAAATCACGCGCAATACCACGCACAGACAGATAATCCGGACGATTTGGTGTAATACCCGCATCAAACACAGTTTTGCATTCAACAACCGGCGTTCCCAACACTGTATCAGACGGCAATTCAATAATACCATCATGGTCGTCACCAATACCCAATTCACGCGCAGAACACATCATACCACGTGATTCAACACCACGTAATTTACCAACAGTTATTTCATGCCCACCAATTACACAACCAACCGGTGCCAAAGCAGAAACCAATCCCGCACGCGCGTTTGGTGCACCACAGACAACTTGACGCAATTCGCCCGTGCCATCATCAACCATTAAAACATGTAAATGGTCACTGTTTTCATGTGGACGACATTCAACGATGCGGGCCGCAATTGGCGCAATTGGCGATTGAACATCTTCGACCTCTAACCCAATTCGTGTCAAAGTTTCTGCAACCTTTTCCGGCGCAGCGTTTGTTTCCAAATATTGGCACAACCAATCATATGTCCATTTCATATTCAACCCCCATTAAAATCCCGCACTGCGTAACCAGCGCACATCGTTATTATATAAATCACGTAAATCTGGCAAATTATACTTTAACATTGCCAAACGGTCCCACCCAAAACCAAATGCAAAACCTTGGTATTGGTCAGGATCAATACCACAGTTACGCAATACATTTGGATGAACCATACCCGCACCCATTAATTCCAACCATTTAGAACCCTGCCATTTCATATCAATTTCAATAGACGGGTCGGTAAACGGAAAGAAAGACGGACGAATACGTAATTCAATATCATCTAATTCAAAAAATGCAGATAAAAATGCACGAACATCTGCCAACAAATCAGACATAGTGATATTTTTATCTATATACAAACCTTCTATTTGACCGAACATAGGACCATGTGTTGCATCCCATTCTTTACGATATGTCGCACCAACACCAAACATTTTAATTGGCACACCATCGCGTTCCATAGCACGAATTTGAATCGCCGAAGTTTGGGTACGTAACACGTTACCATTTGGCAAGAAAAATGTATCTTGCATATCACGGGCAGGGTGATGCAACGGTGTGTTTAACGCCGTAAAGTTATGCCAATCATCTTCTACTTCGGGTCCGGTGTACATTGTGTAACCAAAGCCCTCTAATACATCCGCGATTTCAGACAACGCACGTGTCAAAGGATGTAATGTACCACGATTTTCCGGCACAGGGTTTAACGACACATCCAAACGTTGACGCTGCAACCCCGCCATCAAAATCGCATTTTCTATTTCCGATTGGCGCGTTTTAAACAATTCACGCAACATGGTATTTTCATTATTCAATGCCGCACGCGCATCGTTATCCAAATCTTTCATTTGTTTCAAACGTGCAGTCATTGTTCCATTTTTACCAAAGGTTGCGGTATACAGTGATTGCAACTCTTCCAATGTGTTTATGTTTTTTATTTGTTCATGCATAACTTTTATCCTGACTGTAATTTATTATATGACAAAGGCCGTCATTTGACGGCCTTGATTATTACAAAAGATATACCCACCGACAAGGTATTATTTTACATCGGTGCCGATAAATCGTTTTGCTGTGTCAACCAATTTGGTGAAGTTTGCATCGCCTGCATATGCCATTTCGGCCAAAACCTTGCGGTCTAATGCAACGCCCGCTTTCTTCAAACCATTCATGAATTGGCTGTAAGTCATACCGTTTGCACGCACAGCGGCATTGATACGAACAATCCACAAACCACGAAATTCACGTTTTTTAACGCGACGGTCGCGATATGCATACTGACCCGCTTTTTCTGTTTTTTCACGGGCGGCACGATATGTGGAATGGTGGCGGCCCAAATAACCTTTGGCACGCGCCAAAATTTTATTGTGTTTTTGTTTTACGGTTGTTCCGCGTTTTACTCTTGCCATGACCTGTTACCCCCTTGCTTTATTTCAAACCATATGGGGCCAGAATCTTTGCCTGTCCAACCATAATCTCATTCAAATATTGTGGTTTTGCACCCGCTTTGTTTGCACGGGCGGATTTTTTACGCAACAATTTTTTATGAGAGTTGCGGGCAACACGGATTTTACCGGTCGCAGTCATAGACGCACGCTTTTTCAAGTACGACTTAGTTTTTAATTTTGGCATTTTATATCCTTTTTTTAAGATAGTTTCGCGGTCTGATGGCAATGCCTTGCCACTTTGACCATGCGTAATTGTGACATATTAAAAGGAAAAATCAAGTTTTTATTGAATGTTTACCTTTTTGGGGTTAAAGTATGCCCGATGAACCAAAACAAGATATCTTCCCGGGTGTATAATCTGATTAAATCGGCGTTGGCGGCGGCGGTGTTGCCTGTGCTGTTTATTTACATTATGATTTCAAAGCCCGACTATGCGATTATGAACGCCGCTGCACACATCGTAGTGCCGGTCGCACAATGGGTCGGAAACATTGTCACATGGCCTGTGCGCGCGTTGGGCGATGCAGTTGACGGCGTGACGGAAATTTCCAGTATCCGCGCAGAAAATAAAGAACTGCGCGCACGATTGGATGCTTTATTGGCCGAACAAAATAAATGCAAATTCGCAATTGCGGAAAATACTTTATTAAACAGACAATTAAACACCGTTCAACAACAACCTTTTGATATCGTGGTTGCAGATGTCGTTCATGACACCAGCGCAATCGGACATAACACATACTTTATCAATCGCGGGACATACGACGGGATAAAAAACGGTATGGTTGTAACATCACCTGATATGACTTTGGCAGGGATTATTATTGATTGCGGTCAAAATTTTGCCCGTGTGCGCGCTTTGACCGACGCCGACACAAATATTGCCGTACGCGTTGTCGGTTCCGAAGTTTATGGATTTTTAGACGGAAACGGTTCCGCAAATCCAACAATTGGCTTTTTCAGTAATCCTGAATTCCAACCTTCGAACGGCATCCAATTGGTAACCAGCAGTATTTCCGGCGTATTACCGGCGGGATTGCGCGTCGGGGAAATAACCGATAAAAACGATGTTCGGGTTTTATCACCCAAAAAACTGTCACGCGTATTCGTGTTGAAATTTAACACCAATCAAAACGAGTATCGCAAATGAAACACAACTTTATTCGTTTTTTTGTCGCCGCATACCCATTTTTATTAACAATCGCACTGTGGCATTTATCGCATCCGTTTTGGAATCCGGCGGGCGTGTTGGCATTGATTCCAATTTTCTTTTGTACGTTTGTTAAAAAAGTTAATTGGTTCCCAATATTTTCGGTTATAATGTGCATGATTATAGATTATAAATTTCAAACCGTATGCTTTTGGGTCGCAATGTATTGTTTGGCGTATGCATTGAACGGATTTCAAAATTGGATTGATTTAGAACGCATGGACAATGATGCGGTATCGGCGTTTGGTATGTTTATAACATTGGCAATTGCAATATTAACATTTACAAATCTTTCTTGGACGGCATTTGGGCGTGGCGTATGGATTATATTATGGACATGTATTTTGTACAAACCAATCGTTGCAACAATAAAAAAGGTTCGCCATGATTGATAAAGAAGTTGCACGTACTTTTGATCGACGCAGCGCACTGTTTTTAACCGCAGGCGCAGTTTTAACATCGGCGTTGGTGTTGCGTATGTTACAAATGCAACTGTTTAATTATGGTGAATACAAACAAAAAAGTGAAAATAATTCCTTTCGAATTCAGATTAATATGCCCGAACGTGGGAAAATTTTGTCGCGTAATGGCGTACCTATTTCGCGCGATGTGCCAATTTACAGAATCTATATAATCCCCGAAGAATCCGATGACACAGATAAATTATTGGACGTGTTGGCAAAAGATTTGAATCTGAAAACCAAAAAAATTGAAAAAATTCGGGCAAAAATAAAAAAACAACCAAAGTTCCAACCTGTATTAATCAGTGAAAATACAAATTGGGGACAATTGGCACGTATCCAAGCCAAAGGATTAAATGGTCTGCACGTAGAAAGCGGATATGCACGATCTTATGAACTGGGGGCAGCGGGGGCCCAGATTTTTGGATATGTGGGCGAACCCGCAAAGGCCGTGCCAAATACGCCTTTTTTAACAACCGGCATTACAGGGTTGGAAAAACGCTTTAACGACGATATCAAAGGTATATCTGGGCAAACAGTATCTATTACCAATGCCGTTGGACGTATTACCGGCGAAGACAAATCCAGATTCATTGCACCAATTGTTGGTGACGATATAAAAACAACAATTGATGAAAATGTACAAAAGGTAATGTACGACGCTTTGACCCAACACAGGGCCGGATGCGGCGTGGCAATAGATATCAGAAACGGCGATATATTGGCCATGGTTTCCACACCAAGTTTTGACCCCAACAACTTCCGCGACGATGACGCAGAAGAATATTTGGAAAGTTTAAGGTCTGATTTCGCAAAACCTTTTATGAATAAAGCAATCGAAGGGCTGTATCCACCGGGGTCAACGTTCAAGATTGTCGTTGCATTGGCGGCTTTGGAATCGGGCGCAATTAATGAAAAAGAAAAAATATTCTGTCCGGGATATTGGGACTATGGTGACAGACGTTATCACTGTTGGGAAGACAAAGGTCACGGTAAAGTTGATTTGGCCGGCGCATTAAAACATTCGTGTGACATTTACTTTTATCAGGTCGCGTTGCGTATCGGTATTGACGCAATAAAAGAAATGGCCATACGGTTGGGATTTACAGAAAAATATATGGACGATATATTATCACGCGAAATGGCCGGCATCATACCCGACAGATATTGGAAGGAAAAAAATGTCGGATACAAATGGGTACATGGTGACACTATCATTTCCGGCATTGGCCAAGGTTTTATTTTATCAAACTGTTTACAATTGGCGGTTATGACCGCACGCGCGACTTCAAACAGAAAAGTCATACCAAGATTAATCAAAGATAATACACACCCGTATTTTGAGCCAATGGGATTGCGCAAGAAAAATATCCAAGCCGTTATGCGCGGATTAGAGCAGGTTACAAAAAAAGGTGGCACCGCCGCAGGCAGCGCGATTAACGTTAATGGTAAAAAAATGGGTGGTAAAACCGGAACTTCACAGGTTCGCAGCATTTCAAAAAAAGAACGCGAAAGCGGGGTATTGACAAATGAACAATTAAAGTGGAACATGCGTAACCACGGTTTATTTGTAGGATACGCACCAACAGACAACCCCAGATATGCGGTATGCGTTGTCGCAGAACACGCCGGTGGCAGTGGTCCAGCCGCCCGTTGCGCCGCCGCAGTAATGAAAGAGTTATTAAAATAATATGGCAAAGCAGACACGAATTTCAAACGCAAATATGATGGGCCTGTCCGAAAAACTGGGGCGTTTTTCATGGGGTCTGTTTGTGCCTATGTGTATGGTGTTGGCGATATCTATTGTCGTGTTGTATTCGGCCGGTGGCGGTAATTGGCGACCATTTGCATTGTCACAGTTAATGAAGATTATTTTGGGGTTTGGGGTATTCTTTTTTGCCGCATTTACAAATATAAAAACATGGGTTAAATCGGCGTATCTGATTTACGCAATTGCGTTAATTATGATTATATTGGTGACATTTGTTGGGCATACAGGTATGGGGGCACAAAGGTGGCTGAATCTGGGGTTCATACATATTCAACCATCCGAATTGATTAAAATTGCGCTGGTTTTGGCTTTGGCACGATATTTCGCGTGGTTTAATTCGGTGGAATTGGGGCAATTTAAGAACTATCTGGTGCCGGCAATAATGTTATTAATGCCATTTGCATTGATTGTTGCACAACCCGATTTAGGTACTGCTTTGTCTTTGGGGATGATTACAGTTGGTGTATTCTATATCGTTGGCGCAAACAAGAAATGGTTTATCATCGCAGCAATTTTGGGATTAATGGCGGCGCCGGTGGTGTGGTATGGTGGTCTGCACGATTATCAACGTGGTCGTATTGTTACTTTCTTGAACCCAGACAGCGATATCCAAGGTGCAGGATATCAGATTAACCAAGCAAAAATCGCATTTGGCAGTGGCGGTATGTTGGGCAAAGGATATATGAAAGGGTCACAGTCACAACAATCTTTCTTGCCAGAAAAACAAACGGATTTTATATTTACAATGCTGGGGGAAGAGTTTGGTTTTATGGGGGCTTTTTCATTATTAATGATATATACTTGGATTGTTGTGGTGCTGTTTTGGTGCGCAAAAATGTGCCGCAACAGGTTCGGACAATTAATATGCTTTGGTTTTATGTTGAACTTTTTTGTTTATTACTTTATAAATATTTCTATGGTTTTGGGATTACTGCCAACCGTTGGAGTGCCGTTGCCATTAATGTCGTTCGGAGGCAGCAGTTTATTATCACTGATGTTCGGGTTTGGTTTGTGCCAAAACGCATATATTCACAAAGACCAACAATTATCTGCAAAGGGGAGTTAGAGATATGAATCTGTTAATCGTGGAATCACCATCAAAAGCAAAAACGATTGAAAAATATCTGGGTGCCGGTTGGCGTGTTATCGCATCTGTTGGTCATGTGCGTGATTTGGTGCCGGAAAATGGCAGTGTTGATACAGAAAATAAATTCAAAATGAAATGGCAAATTATGCCAGGTAAAGAAAAACAGATTAAGTTAATTACAGATGAACTGAAAAAAGCAGATGCAGTTTATCTGGCAAGCGACCCTGACCGCGAAGGTGAAGCAATTGCATGGCATTTGCTGGATATTTTGAAAAATAAAA
>JAEIGA010014329.1_pt1 | contig 12073 bp, 9 predicted proteins | sample 9270691 | NCBI WGS metagenome assembly JAEIGA01 (sample SAMN17057246, study PRJNA624740) | gut metagenome | biome: biome; isolation source: fecal sample | host: Bos grunniens | place: China: Xizang | collected 2019
AGCACATTCTCCTGCAGGTCCTTGGCTCTTACGAAGTCCGGGCGATAGTGCCGACGGAGCAGGTCCTTATAGATCCGGTAGGTGGTATACATCACCCGGTTCAGGCCGCCCAGAGCGGGAGAAGTGGCTGCATCGGAGCGGAGCCGTGCCTCGTCGGAGTAGAGAATGGCCATGCCGCAGCGCACCCGCTCGCCGGTGGCCAGTTCCTCGGACAGAGAATTGATCAGCCGGATCATAGCGATCTTCCGGTCGAAATTCTTGGTGGGAGTGCGGTCATTATAGATCAGGCCGCAGTTATCCGGCAGAGGGGTGCCCTCGGCAGCGTAGTCGCCCCGCCACTCATAGAAATTGATGCCCTTATGGCCTGCACCTACCACCGCGTAGGTCTGGTTCAGGAAGTTGCGGATGGGAATGCCCACACGGGTATCCAGTTCCGCTGTCCAGGCCTTCTTGCCTTCGACAGCTGCGGCGGACTCAAACAGTGCCAGCATCTCACAGGCCACATAGTAGCCCGCACCCACAAAGGGGGAGTAAATGGTGATACCCAGGGTAGTCAGGCCGTCGGCCTCGTCGAAGGGTGTCACGCCGCTCTGGGCCGAGTGGGGCTCCACCGATCTGGGCGCCACATAGCAGGTGTAGGTATCCTTATCCGGAGCAACCTCCAGGCACACCTTGCCGAAGCGGTTCAAATGATTGCTCATGGAATCCATGGCAAACCGGCGCCAGTCCACCCAGGCTTCCACTTCGGAGGGCTCCGAGGGACGGCGGGTGGGCACTTCGTACTTTGCAGCCTCTTCCTCGGAGAGGATGCCCCTGTCCACCAGGGTCTTGCGATAGGCTGCCAGGGTATAGGGATTGTAGTCAAATTCGCCGTTGGCGGGATAATGGGGCTCGTTGAAGATCTGATAGGAGATCACCGCGGGGAACTTGTCGTAGTGCTTGGCCAGGCAGGCGGTCAGATCCTCCGTATCCCGGTTGATGCCGGGGTGATGGAAGCTGGCGATCATGAAGCTGAACCAGTCCTGGCGCAGCTCTTCGCCCTGGTGATTGAGCATAATGAAGTTCTTATGACCTCTGAAGTTCTGCACATAGCCCTGCAGGCGCAGGCTCAGGCCCAAATCGTGGCCGTCGCACTGCCGTGCCATCTCGTCGATGAAGTCTGCGGAGATCTTCACCTCGCCGTTTTCCTCCCAGGAATCACACAGGGCAGCAGCACGGATATAGTTAAAGCCGCAATCCTTGATATCCTTCAGGTCCAGCAGCATCTGGCCAATCCGGTCACCCTCCGGGGGTACCTGATACTTGGCATAGTGGAAAGAGGGGTAATAGGAAACACCAAGGCCAAACACCGGCTTACCATCCCGGAAGTAGAGGCCATTTCGCATCTCATGCTTCATATTGTTTCTCCTTTTCATAGTTAGATGTGGTACGGGTATGCGCTGTAAGACCATTGTAGTTTAGACCATTGGGAATGTCTATCATTATTTTTTCGCAAAGTATCAGTTTTTTTACATTTTTATTGCATTCTCCCCATGAGCGCCTTATGATAATAGTACGATTTTATGATTAGGAGATTTGCTATGCTGTTTAACGTATGCTCCATCATGGGCTGTCTGCATTTCCGCAGCAAAACATCCCAGCAGACCAGCACCCGGCGCACGGTGTTCGACTATGAGATCGACCTTTATATTTCCGGCCAGCGGACTCTGTGGATCGACGGCCGGGAGTATCACCTGGAACCAAACACCTGTGTGATCCGCAAACCGGGCCAGGAAGTTCGGGCCACCGGCTCTTCCCTGGACAGCTATTGTCTGACCCTGGACTTGAGCCGCACCGACCGGCAGACCAACGATTTTTCCCGGTTTAATCCCACCGCACCCCAGGAACGGTCCCCGGACTGTCTGCTGGAGAGAATGCCGGAATGCTTCCCGGTGCGCAATATTGCCCTGGCCACGGAGCTGTTTTCCCAGGTGATCCGCAGCCACGATCTTGGCAGCCGCTACGAAGAAAAGCAAGCCTGGGTGGAAAAGCTTCTGCTGTTTCTGGCCTCGGAAGCCCTCAGCCCGGAGCCCATGGCCAATGCCCATCCTCAAATACACAGCGCCAAGCAATATTTGCTGGATCACCTGGATCAAAATATCCATATCGGGCAGCTTGCTCAGCAGCTGGGTTTCAGCTTCGGTCACTTTATCCGGCTTTTTCGTCAGGAATGCACAATGACCCCCTCGGAGTTTCTCCTTGAGAAACGGATGGAACGAGCCAGACAGCTTCTCTCTTTTGAGGGAATTTCCGTCAGCGAGGCAGCGCAACGCTGCGGATATAACAGTTTTTCCCTGTTTTGCGCAACTTTTAAGCGCAAATTCGGAATCAGCCCCGGGCAGTATCGCAAGCAACTGCATTCATCTATTCTGCCCTAATTTCCAGAAAGAGCCTTGCATTTTTTTGGTTCAATCGTGATAGTGACTAAAAAAAGCATATAAAAAACAGGATTTATGGTATATACAAACGAATCATATTTCGGTACAATGTATGCATGGGAAATGTAGATCGATTTCTCAAACAATTAAAAGGAGTGGAAAAAATGAAAAAACTGTTGAGCGTTCTCTTAGCTATCGCCATGATGCTGGCTCTGGTAGCCTGCGGCGGCGCTGAGACCCCCGCTGAGACCCCCAACGAACCCACCCCCAGCGAGCAGCCCTCTGCTGGCGGCGATCCCGTCGATGTTGACGATCCTTCTGATGAGCCCGCTATCAAGCGCGGCGGCACCCTGGTTCTGGGCAAGGCCAAGAATCTGGACGCTGGCATGAACGTCACCAAGGAAACCGACTGCTCCAGCGGTTTCACCTTCTACGCTGCTGTTTTCGAAGGCCTGTTCACCGTTGATGCAAACGGTAACCCCGCTCCCTTCCTGGCTGAGTCCTGGGAGTTCGCAGAGGACAACCTGAGCCTGACTGTCAAGCTGCGTGAAGACGTTTCCTTCTCCAACGGCGAAAAGTTCAACGCTGAAGCTGCTGCAAAGTGCCTGAACTACTACATCCTGGACGAGACCAAGCACCCCTTCAAGAACAATGACCTGAAGCTCATCACCGGCACTGACGTCGTTGACGAGTACACCATCCGCATCAACACCTCCGCCCCCGACTCCAACCTGTGCCTGGGTCTGGCTTCCTCCTCCGGCTACATGGTCGCTCCCGCTGCCATCGACAGTGGCGATATCGGTGCTAATCCCATCGGTACCGGTCCCTTCATCGTTGACGAGTACGTGGAAGGCCAGTATGTCACCGTTAAGCGCAACCCCAACTACTACAAGATGGGCGAAGACGGCCAGCCTCTGCCCTACCTGGATGGCATTAAGTACATCATCATGACCGACGACACCACCCAGATCACCAACCTGAAGTCCGGTGAAGTCATGGGTATCGACCGTCTGAGCTCCGCCAGCTCCACCCTGACCGCTCAGGGCATGGAGAACATGAACGTGTTCATGGGCACCGTCACCAACGTTTACACCGTTTCCGTCAACCTGGCTAATGAGACCATGCAGAACGAGAAGCTGCGTCAGGCTATCATGTACGGCATCGACGGCCAGCAGATCATCGATATCGCATTCGAAGGCTTCGGCGCTCCCGCCAAGTTCTGGACTGACCCCGGTAAGTGGTACTACAATGAGTACAACCCCTACTCCTACGATCCCGAGAAGGCAGCTGCCCTGGTTAAGGAAGCCGGCTATCCCGATGGCGTCGAGCTGGAGCTGAAGGTTATCTCCCGCGAGCCCGACAACACCTGCGCTCAGCTGGTTCAGGCTCAGCTGGCCGAAGTGGGCATCAACATCGTTATCAACCAGATGGACACCGCTTCCTGGGTTGCTGCTGTCCGTACCGATCATGACTGCCAGCTGTCTCTGTCCCTGGCAGGTAACGCAGGTTACGAGCCCGCCCGTATGCACGGCGCAATGTTCTCTGCCTTCGGCGGCACCGATACCGGCATCCCCGAGGTCGCAAGAATGAAGGAACTGGTCGACGAGATGAAGGTCACCGTGGATCTGGACAAGCGCGTCGCTCTGTACGACGAGTTCCAGAGACTGATCCTGGACACCGCTCTGACCGTTCCCATGGGCCACAAGTACACCTATGCCGCATTCGACAACTCCGTCAAGGGTGTGGACTTCCACTACTACGGCTGGCTGATGTTCGAAGATGCATGGATCGACCAGTAAATTTCCGAAAACAGATATATTTCGCACGATCCCACTAGATACAGCTGATTGCTGACGAAACCAAGCGGCACAGCACCCGATAGGATGCTGTGCCGCAACTTTTTAAGAGGTGGACCTATGGTTGGTAAAATAATCAAAAAGCTACTGATGATGATCCCGATCATTCTTGTAGTCAGTATTATTCTTTTCTGCCTCCTGAAGGCACTTCCCGGCGACGCGGCTCTGATGCGCGGCGGCGAGACGATGTCTCAGGAAGACATCGCAATTCTACGGGACTCCATGGGTCTGAACGATCCGCTCTATGTGCAATATTTCCGCTGGCTGGGCGGTATGCTCAAGGGCGACTTTGGCGTCTCCTTCATGACAGGTTCCTCCATTACCGATAAGATTGCACAGCGCCTCCCCGCTACCATGGAGCTGGCTCTGATGGCTACCTTCTTCGCAATCCTCATCGGTCTGCCTTTGGGCATCATTTCCGCGGTTTACCGCAATAGCCCCCTGGACTATACCACATCCGTTTTCTCCGTGGCCGGTATCTCCATTCCCGGTTTCTGGCTGAGTATGCTGCTTATCATGCTCTTCTCCCTGAAGCTGGGCTGGCTGCCCTCCTCCGGCTATGTACCCTTCTTTGAAGATCCCCTGAAGAGCATGAAGCTTATGATCATGCCCGCCATCGGCATCGGTGCCTCTTTGGCCGGTACCATCACCCGTCAGACCCGTAATGCGGTGCTGGAGGTCCTGGATCAGGACTACATGATGACCGCTAAGGCCAAGGGTCTGCCCGGTCACGTCATGATCTGGAAGCACGCTCTGCGCAATGCCCTGATCCCCGTGGTCACCGTGGTTGCCATGCAGATCGGCAAGCTCTTCGGCGGTGCTGTTATCTCCGAAACTTTGTTCCTCATCCCCGGTCTGGGCAGCGAGATCGTCAACAGCATCCTTGCCCGTGACTATCCTGTTACCATGGGAATGATTATGGTGGTCGCCGTGATCATCATATTTATCAATACATTCATCGACATCATTTACGGGTTCATCGACCCGAGAGTGGGAAGGAGTAAGTAATGGCTAAGAATAAAGCTCCTGCAAATGCCCTGAAGGTCAGAGAAAAGACCAATTCTCAGAAGATCCTCTCCCGCTTCTTCTCCCGAAAGATCGCTGTCGTCGGTATGATCCTGCTGCTGATGATCGTGTTCCTGGCTCTCTTCGGTGACTTTATCTGCGCCTTTGAGCCTGCCAAGATCAACGCAAAGGACCGTTTCTCCGCCCCCAACTCCGTCCACTGGTTCGGCACTGACGACATGGGCAGAGATACCTTCGCCCGTATCATTGACGGTGCCAAGCTGACCCTGATCATCAGCCTGGGCGCAGTTGCCATCGCTCTGGTCGTCGGCACCACCCTGGGTCTGCTGGCCGGCTATCGCCGGGGTAAGCTGGACTCCATTCTCTCCGGCGCCATGGACTCCCTGTGGGCCTTCCCCGCCATCATCCTGGCCATGGCCATCAACACCGCCCTGGGCGGCAGCATCTTCAACATCGTCGTTGCCATCGGCATCGTCAATGTCCCGGACTTTTTCCGCATTGTCCGCAGCCGTGTTATCTCCATCCGCGAGATGGAGTACATCGTGGGCGCAAAGGCCATCGGCCTCAGCGACGCCAAGATCATCATGCGCTATGTGCTGCCTAACCTGATGTCCACCCTGATCGTCCAGGTCACCCTCACCGCTGCAAAGGCCGTGCTGGCAGAGGCTTCCCTGTCCGTCCTGGGTCTGGGTGTTCCCCTGCCCAGAGCATCCTGGGGTACCCTGCTGAAGACCGGCTACAACCTGATGGACCGCACCATCTGGCTGAGCATCTTCCCCGGCTGCTTCATTATGATGCTGATCCTGAGCCTCAACCTGCTGGGCGACGGCCTGCGTGACGCACTGGACATCCGCATCCGTGCAGACTGATGGATTGGAGGGAATCAAGATGGCAGAACATCTGTTAGAAATCAAAGACTTAACTTCTGCATTTTTGTTCGGTGGCAAGCCCGTTCCCGTCATTTTCGATGTAAGCTATACCATGGAATACGGCGAGATTCTTGGTATTGTGGGCGAAAGTGGCTCCGGTAAGAGCGTTACCGCAAAAAATGTGATGCGCCTGCTTCCCAGCCCTCCCAGCTCCGTTCTGGGCGGCGAGATCATCCTGGACGGCGAGTCCATCCTGGATAAGACCGAGAAGCAGATGCGCCAGATTCGAGGCAACAAGGTCTCCATGATTTTCCAGGAGCCCATGACCTCCCTGAATCCCGTGTTTACCTGCGGTGATCAGATCGTGGAAGCCATCGTGCTTCACCAGAAGGTTTCCAAGGCCGAGGCCAAGCGCCGGGCCATCGAAATGCTGGATCTGGTTGGCATTGCCCAGCCTGAGAAGCGCATGGATTCCTATCCCCACGAGCTCAGCGGCGGTATGCGTCAGAGAGTTATGATTGCCATGGCTCTGTGCTGCAACCCCAAGCTGCTGATCGCTGACGAACCTACCACCGCCCTGGATCCCACCATCCAGGCACAGATCATCCAGCTGCTGAAGCAGATCCGTGAAAAGATGAACATGGGCATCATGTACATCACCCACGACCTGAGCGTGGTCGCCCAGATCTGTGACCGCGTTGTGGTCATGTACGCGGGCATGGTTCAGGAGATTGCCGATGTGCGCACCCTGTTCCACGATCCCCGCCATCCCTATACTCTGGGCCTGATGCAGGCTATGCCCAAGATGGGTCAGAACCGCCAGCGGCTCTACAACATCGACGGCATCGTGCCCCACATCACCCAGATGCCCGAGGGTTGCCACTTTGCCCCCCGTTGTCCCTATGCAACCGAGGCCTGCCATGCAACCTGCCCGGGCCTTACCGAGGTCGCTCCCGGACACTTCGTCCGCTGCCACCATCATGAGTCTGTGAAGAAGGAGGGCTAAATCATGGCATTATTTGAAGTTGAGCATTTGAAAAAGTATTTCCCCGTATACGATGGCTTCTTCAAGCGCCATGTCGGCGACTTCAAAGCCGTCAATGATGTGAGCTTCTCCATCGAAGCCGGCGAGACCTTCGGTCTGGTTGGCGAATCCGGCTGTGGCAAGACCACCGTCGGTAAGACTGTTCTTCGCCTCCTCGAGCCCACCGACGGTGTGGTTCGTCTGGACGGCCAGGACATCACCGCAATGAACAAGGAGCAGCTGCGGCTGCAGCGCCAGAAGATGCAGATCATCTTCCAGGATCCCTACAGCGCACTGAACCCCCGGATGAATGTCCGCACGCTGATCTCCGAGCCTCTGCTGGAGCATAAGCTGCTGGATAAGAACAAGGGCGCTATCAACGACCGTGTTGCCGAGATCCTGAAGAAAGTCGGCCTGAACCCCCAGGATATGCACAAGTATCCCCACGAGTTCTCCGGCGGTCAGCGTCAGCGTATCATGATCGCCCGGGCCCTGGCTCTGCACCCCCAGATCATCGTCTGTGACGAGCCCGTTTCCGCTCTGGACGTTTCCGTTCAGGCTCAGATTCTGAACCTGATGCAGGATCTGCAGGATGAGTACGGCATCAGCTATCTGTTCATCGCCCACGGTATGCCTGTTGTTCAGCATATCTCCAAGCGTATTGGCGTTATGTATCTGGGTAACCTGGTGGAAGTAGCCGACAGTGAAGAAATCTTCTATCACGCAGCTCACCCCTACACCAAGGCTTTGATGGCTTCTATCCCCAACCCCGATCCCGATCAGCCCAACGACTTCAATGTGGTTCGCGGCGAAGTTCCCAGCCTCATTGATCCCCCTCCCGGATGCTTGTTCAGCAACCGCTGTCCCTACTGCACCGAGGAGTGCAAGAAGTCCAAGCCCGAGCTGAAAGAGATCGCTCCCGGCCATCAGGTCGCCTGCCACTGCGTATAAATCACAAGTGCAAAGCCGCCGATGTTCGGCGGCTTTGTTTTTGCCGGCATTTCTATGCTTTTTCTTCCCTTTTCTTCGAAATTTGACCATATTCCATTGCATTTGCCAATGGTTTATGGTATCCTATGCGAAAGAGGTGATGCGCAATGTACCAGGTAATCATTCTTGATGACAACAAACTCACTGCCGATGCCCTAAGCCGTCTTCCCCTGTGGGAAGAGCATGACTGTACTGTGGCAGCAGTGCGCTATAACGGCGTTTCCGGCCTTCAGGCCATCCGGGATATCCGCCCGGACATCATCCTCACCGACATAAAAATGCCCGGCCAGGACGGCCTGGAGATGATCCGGTCGGTACAGGAGATCGTCCCTGAGGCAGCGGTGATCTTCATGTCCGCCTATGATAACTTTACCTATGTCCAGCAGGCTCTGCGGCTGGGTGCTATGGACTACCTGCTCAAGCCCTTTACTCAGGACGAACTCTCTGCTACCGTGGGCAAGGTGGTTGCCACCCTTCCTCCCCAGCTCAGTGAGGAAGAAGCTCCCATTGAGCAACTCATTGCCCCCATCATCCAGTATGTCTGGGAGCATCTGGAGGAGCATGTCACTGCGGAAAGTACCGCCCAGGCCCTGTATATGAGCATTTCCCGGCTGGATAAGCTTATCAAACTCTACAATGGAACCGGTTTTCGGGAGCTTCGCATCAGCCTGCGGATGAAGCGGGCCAAGGAGCTGCTTCGCAGCATCCACTACCGTATTGAGGAAGTGGCCCAGAAGGTTGGCTACAAAAACTACGCCTCCTTCTACCGTGCCTTTGTCCGGGAATTCAATATGACTCCTATGGAATACCGGTACTCCTTGTCTAAGGATGCACCCAACGAGGAAGCAGATCATGAAGGTTCGTGAAAAACTGTTTGTGATGCTGGCTCTGATCGTGGTGCTGCTGATTCTGGTTTCCAGCATCGCCATCATCTCCATGCTGGAGATCCAAACCCAGCAGGAGAAAATGCAGACCGCCTACACCTCCCTGAAAAGCATCCTCATGTCCTATAACCATGCAGTCAGTGACATTTCTTCCTATGTCCACACCAGCTGTCACAATGAATATCTGGCCAACTTTATGCGGCAGCATGATACCTATGCCGTACGAACCAGTATCCGTCTGCGGCTTGATTCCATTTTAAGTAACAGTCCCTATCTGGAGGATGGATTTTTGATCCGTACTGACGGAGAACTGTATTTTCCTTCCTCCAACCTGAACAATGCCTATTACACCCTGCGGGTAAACGAAGGCCTGTTTGACTCCGTGCTGGACGGTCAATGGATCATGGATGAGGGCGGACGATTGTTCTTCTGCCGAACCCTTTATCCTACCTACCCCTATGTGCTGACAGGTCTGGCAGTATTTGAGGTGGATCAGGAGTTCCTGCGGACCCTGGTAGGCATGGATGTCCTCACGGAAGGGCAGATCTGCATCATCGATAACTATGGCAACATCACCCTCACCAGCGCCAACACTTCCAACCATTCCCTGATTTTTGCAGCCCTGATCGATGAGCTTCGGATAGATTCCCGGCTGACCGGCGAATTTACCTTCTCCGAAGACCTCTATTGCACCACCGCTGTCCGGGGTCAGGATGGCCGGTGGAATGCCATCTATGCCGTGGAACGCTCCGAACTTCTTTCCCACTTTAACCAGCTGCGCAGGCTCATCTGGATTATTGCCGGTGCTCTTCTGCTGGCCGCCGGTGTGGTTTCTTTCTGGGTTTCCGACATCTTTACAAAAAATCTGCGGCGTTTGAAAGGCCACATCAAGCAGATCCGGCATACCGATGACCCGGATCTGAAATCCCGTATCCCCCACATCAGCAATGATGAAGTGGGCATTCTCTCCCAGGAATTCAACCGTCTCCTGGACCGTGTGGAGCAGCTGCACCAAAGCTCCCTGCAGGAAAGCCAGGAAAAGGACCGGGCCCGCTACGAACTTCTGGAGTTTCAGTACCAGGCGCTGCAATCCCAGGTAAGTCCCCATTTTCTTTGCAACATCATGGCTGCCATCAATATGCTGGCCGCCAGCGGCAGTATCCAGGAAGTGGAGCAGCTTTCCATCGATGCCAGCCGGTATCTGCGGCGGAATCTGCGCTATAACAATCAAAAGCATAATACCGTTGCGGAAGAGATCCGCCTGGCTGCGGAATATATTCAGCTTGCCAATGTGATCTCCGCCGTTCCTCTGGAGTTCACCGTCAACTGTCCCAAGGAGCTGGAAGATTGCCTGATCCCCAATCTGATCCTTCAGCCCCTGGTGGAAAATTCCATCAAGCACGGCATCCCCCCCTGCATGGAGGATACCTTCCACATTCAGCTGTCCGTGGATACAGAAGATTCCGGTGCTCTGGTGCTTACCATCGCCGACAATGGTGTGGGCTACCGCCAGGCGGTCATCACGGAACTGGAAATGCTCCAAAAGGACGAACGTTTCCAGCCCAGATCCGCAGGCTTCGGCACCGCCGGTGTGATCCGCCGGTTGGCCCTGCAGTACGGCGATTCCTACCGTTTTCAGATCCACAACCACGAAAACGGCGGCGCCGTGACCACCATTTTGATTCCCAAAAGCTAAGAAAAGCACCGAAGGCAATGCCTTCGGTGCTTTTTGATTATGTTTCTTACTTCTTAAAATTACGGATAGCATCCACATGCGCTCTTGCCAGCTGTTCGATGCCTTCGTAATCGTCAGCAGCCAGAAGCTCCCGCTTCAGGATGCTCACACCGGTGCCAACGCCGCTGGCGCCGTGACCCAGGAACTCGGGAATGGTGTCAGGATTGACACCACCGGTGCAGATCAGAGGGATATGTCCCAAGGGTCCGCTGAGGTTCCAGATGTAGTGGTAGCCCAGATCGTCTGCAGGGAAGAGCTTGACGATATCTGCGCCGTATTCCCAGGCAGCAGCTACTTCGGTAGGCGTCATAGCACCGGGGATCATCACGAGACCCAGTTCTCTGGCTCTGCGGATGACCTTCTCGTTGGTGTTGGGAGCCAGGATAAACAGACCGCCGGCTTCTGCCACAGTCTCCACCTGCTTTTCCGTCATAACAGTGCCTGCACCCAGGATCAGATCATCACCCACGGCCTCCCGGACGGTGTTCAGTGCCTGCTTATACTCAGCATCGGGATCCGCGGATTTCTGATTGAAGGTGATCTCCAGCAGCCGCACGCCGCCCCGTACCAGAGCACGGGAAGCCTCGGCCATCTTCTCTACAGGAACATTCCGGTAGAGAACCACCAGTTTTTCTTCCAAAATGGCATTTTTAACCTGTTCATGTGTCATGATCAGCACCTCGTTTACTCAAAGTCCTTGCCTTCCAGGCCCTTGAAATAGTAAGAGCAATCGCCCTTGGGGCGGATATCGGTGACAGTACCGTAGTAGTGACGCAGCATACGGGGCTTGTAGGGATGCAGGCCAAGCTGATCCACATTCACATCGATGCCCAGGCCGGGCTTATCGGGAACCATGATGTAGCCGTCGTCAAAGACCACTTCTTCGGTGGTCAGCGTCTTGCGGAAGTTACCGTCGGTGAGCATGATCTCATGGATCTCGAAGTTGGGCACGGTGGATGCCAGCTGCAGGATCGCGGCATTGGAAATGGGGCCGCTGGGATTATGGAAGCTGACAGGGATGTGCTTTGCTTCGGCCATGGCTGCAACCTTCTTGCCCTCCAGCAGGCCGCCCACATGGAACACGTCAGGCTGGAAGAAGTCAACGGCATTCTTGTTCAGCAGGTCATAGCAGTGATACTTGCCATAGCAGCGCTCGCCTGCTGCGATGGGCACTGCGGAGTGATCCCGGACCCAGGCGGTGGAGTCGAAGTTATCGGGAGGACAGGGTTCTTCCATGAACTTGACCTTAAACTGTGCCATCTCCTTGGAGAT